>Ga0076016_110_pt1 | contig 4366 bp, 3 predicted proteins | sample RifGroB1_FD_68078 | JGI IMG/M metagenome (GOLD analysis project Ga0076016, IMG submission 68078) | Parcubacteria bacterium GW2011_GWB1_40_14 | reverse complement strand
ATGGCTAGAGCCGTCATCGTAGCGGATAGAATAATTTTTAACGTTTTCTTGACTAAGTAACATCATTTTTTTATATCAAATAGATCATCAAAACCGCGGGGCTCTCCCTGAGGATTTATCAGGCTAAAATCGACATACTGAGTTCGCACTGAATACGCAAGCCATCCAACATTAGGAGCTTGGGAGACTGCCAATGCTATATTTTCATCGTATTCTCCGGTAATAATTAGTCCGCGGACACTATCTCCTTCCTTAACAAGATTCCCGCTGATATATCCCATATAAGTTTGGATTTGACCAACAGTTGCATAGCTATTGGGATTGCCACGTTTTTTTAATTCTATCACAAGCCAAGTTTTTCTTTCGGGAGAATATCCTAATAGGTCAATTCTACCAGCACCTGCGGGATACTGTCCCCCATGTGGCGCAGATCCTTTTTTCAATTCAAAGCCCTTCAAATATGGAATTGATTTCCAGTTCCTCGCTATATATGCCTCCAAGGCGGTCTCTGATTTGAAGTCATCTATGCTTTCAAGTTTATCGCTCTCTTCCTCGTCATCCTCCTCTGTCATTTCTGCCTTCGCCTTCTCCGTTGTCTTGGGTTCTGCTTGCTCGTATTGACGAGAACCGATATAAATTACCGTCTGCGCCATCCAGCGAAACTCTGCATCATCAAAACTTAGACCCTCAACTAACCTTTTTCGTAAATCGTCTACTTCCGGAATTGTACGGATGTAAGCACGGAGAGCATCGATATATTTATCGTATATTTTATATTGCTCGCCGGGAGACGCATGAGCAGGAATCTTAAAATCAGGATCAATAAACTTACAAAATAAACGCCAGTTATGGGGCTTGATCGCATTGTACTTACCGGGGTCTTGAAACCCCAGCAAAATGCTTAGAAAGCGTAAACCAATAAATGATTTATTGTCCTGATTTAGGTCCTTATTACGCTTTGCGTTTAGAAGCTCAATGCGCTCATGCGTCATGTCCATCCGCTTCTCAACGGGCTCCTCACCATAAAACAAGAGTTTGAGAATTTCTCGTGTCTCCTTTTCGTATCCCTGCGCAAAAAGGATGAGCATCCTTTTGGGCAGAAATTGTACTCCGGCAACAAGGTTACCTGCCGCTTCCAATGCCTCCTCGAGCATGGCCGGCAAATTCGGTGCATCCAAATTGAACTTTCGCAGAAAGTTATCAACCGCTACGAATTTGTAACCCTCCTCTTGCTTCCTTGGATCACGGCCAACGTGGTATTCTGCTCCAACTTCTTGCACGTGTTCCAAATATGTATTTACCCAAGTCTCTATTTTTTCTTGTAAAATCATAAAATATTTTTAATTATTTATCGATACTTACTTTATTAATAATATATTCAAATATCCTTTCATTCACAAACTTATTCAGCTCATTATTCTCAGATAATTTTTTATATAAATCGAAGTGATTATTCAGCATGCCGAGTAGTTCATCTTGAAATAATTCGTCAAATTTAATCTTTGACGCATCCTTACTATTATTTTTTATCGAACCCTCGAGAGTCTGATTTTTAAGCAACCTTTCGCTCAAAGTATTTAATATAACCCTATCTTCCGAGCTAAAGTTAGTACTAAATCTCTCGTTGATCTCTTTTATAATCTTTGACAGTGGATCTATTTCTTCCTGAACAATAAAACCCTTGCCGCCCCCCATCGGATCAAGCTCGCCTTCTTTAGACTCGAGCTTAATAGAAATTTCCATATCTTTGGTAAGCTTATATGTTTCCATGTCTACCGCCTGCAAAACCTCAATCGGCAATGGATTCTTTCTCCTGGGCAATTTTTTGATTAAAAACTTAAGAAATATAAATAATTTTTCCAAATCCGTGTCTTCAAAAGTAACTATTTGTGAAATAAAGCCGTACTTACGAATATAATCGCTGGCTTTAGTCTTGAAATCTTCTCGCTCTTCCTCCAGCATTTTACTGGCTAACTCTACAACGTGATCAAGTGCCGCATTCAGCTTATCCGGCTTTGCGCCCGATAAATACATCTCGATGAATCCGTTGACTTCAAATTTAGAAAAAAGCTTAAACTGAATAATCTCACGGACCAGATCATATAATATATTGGGGTCGGTAGATTCGGATAGTATCGTCGTAGTATAGTAGGGCTGGAAAGCATCTTTAATATCTTCAACCTCATTAACGAAGTCGAGGATGAAGACACTGTCTTTATCCTGGTGAGCACGATTTAAGCGCGATAAAGTTTGCACCGCAGCAACCCCAGATAATTTTTTATCGACATACATGGCTGACAGCAATGGTTGGTCAAAGCCAGTTTGAAATTTTTGAGCGACAATCAGAAATTTATATTCATCTTTTTTAAATTCATGTTCGGTTTGTTTTTCAGGAGCATGATTCATCTGAGACTCGGAATATTCCAAACCTCCATCTCTTACAGTACCGGAAAAAGCAACCAATGCCTTATGAGCATATCCCTTTTCTTTCAAATATCGATCGAGAGCTAGCTTATATCGCACCGCATGAAGCCGTGATCTAGTCACTACCATTGCCTTTGCCTTGCCGTCTATTTCTGAAGCGATTTTTTCTTCAAAATGTTCAACGATGATTTTGACTTTTTTCTCTATTGCATGCTCGTGCCTATCAACATACTCAAGCAGCAATCTCTGTGTTTTCTTTTTATCATATTCAGGATCGTCTTCAACTTTCTTTAATAAAGCAAAGTATCTTTGATAGGTTGAATAATTCTGAAGCACGTCTATAATAAACCGCTCCTCTATCGCCTGCTTCGTTGAATATAAAGAAAATGGAATATATTTACCGGTAAGAGGGTCTTGGGTTCCGAATAGTTCAAGAGTTTTCTGCTTTGGCGTTGCCGTAAATGCAAAAAAACTAATAGAAGGGGTCTTAACCTTGCGGGCTTTCATTCTTTCAATAAGCAAATCTTCCGCTGTCTTAAATACTTTTTCTTCTTTTTCTGCTTCTTTCTCGGCTTCTTCAAGAGTTAAAACTTGCCTTAAATCAGCCGCCCCTTCGCCACCTTGAGATGAGTGAGCTTCGTCGATAATAACCGCGAATTTCTTACCCGGAATATTATCAATTGTATCGACAATAACCGGGAACTTCTGCAGAGTACTAGTTATAACTCGAACCCCATCCTTGAGTGCTTCCTTTAACTCAGTCGAGGTCTCAACGTGTTTAACTACGCCTCGTACCTGAGCAAAACTCTCTACCGTATACGAGAGTTGTCGATCCAGAACCTTACGATCTGTAATTACAATAACTCCGTCAAAAACAGATTTATTATCTTCACTGTGTAAATCCGATAATCTGTGAGCTGCCCAAGCTATAGTATTACTTTTGCCCGATCCGGCACTATGCTGGATTAAATAATTCTTACCCGGACCGCTTTCACGAGCATCAGCAATAAGCCGCTGAACAGTATCAAATTGGTGATATCGTGGAAAAACAAGTTTAATTTCCTTTCTTTGTCTTCCGTGTTCGTCTTCAAATTCCTCTGTATATAACTGAATAAAATCTCCGACCAAACTCAAAACACCATCTTTTGACCAGATGTTTTCCCATAGATAGTGGGTCTTGTATTTACCCTCAACCACGGGATTGCCGGCAGACGCCTTGTCGCCCTTATTAAAAGGCAAAAATCTGGTTCGAAGACCTTTTAACTCCGTGGTCATGTATATTTGCTCAGTATCTACGGCAAAATGAGCAAGACATCGTTTAAATTTCAATAACTTTTCCTTGGGATCTCTGTCGGTTCTATATTGCTGAATTGAATCAATTACGGTTTGTCCGGTTAACTGGTTTTTTAATTCAATGGTAAAAATCGGCAACCCATTCAGAAAGATAACCATATCAATGGACTTTTCATTCTCTAAACTATATTTAACCTGCCTCATCTCACTCAGGATATTGCCTTCATAGTCTTTCCGGGCTTCGGGATTATGCTTTGTCTGCGGTTTCCAAAAAGCTAATTTAAATTTTACCCCCCGATCGGTAATTCCTTCCCTGAATATACTCAATAGACCTCTACTAACTATCTCTTCATCTAGCCGATCTAAGAATTTTTCTTCCGTTTTTTGACTATATTGCTCCTCTAGCTTCTTCCATTCATCCGGCTGGCTGGTTTTTATAAATTCCAAAACAAGCTCCTTATCCATGCAGAGCTCTTTGTCATAGTCACTCGACAGGCGCTTTCGATACTTTCCTATCTTTTCATCTATAAGATAGCCCTCAATAAACTCCTCAAATCCTTTTTCTTTTGTATTGGTTTTTGGCATTATTATATTTTTAAAGATGACTGTGCCAGTCTCACAGAAAGTAGTTTTAATTTTGGCTTATGAT
>Ga0076016_136_pt1 | contig 7398 bp, 4 predicted proteins | sample RifGroB1_FD_68078 | JGI IMG/M metagenome (GOLD analysis project Ga0076016, IMG submission 68078) | Parcubacteria bacterium GW2011_GWB1_40_14 | reverse complement strand
GGTCATTATAATCACGCAATTTTTAAAATTAGCTATACGGCCACGGGAATCCGTTAATCTGCCTTCATCTAAGATCTGCAACAGGAGATTGAATACTTCAGGATGAGCTTTTTCCAATTCATCGAAAAGAATAACGCTGTAAGGACGACGTCTAATCTTATCAGTCAACTGACCGCCTTCTTCATATCCTACATAGCCCGGAGGTGAGCCGATCATTTTAGAAATAGAATGGGGTTCCATGTATTCGGACATATCCATACGAACCAGCGCCTCGCGGTCATTGAATAAAATTTCTGCCAAGGCGCGCGCTAATTCGGTTTTACCTACTCCGGTTGGCCCCAGAAAAATAAATGAGCCCATCGGACGGGTTAATTCGCTGATGCCCGCACGGCTACGACGCAAAGCATTAGCTATAGCACCAACAGCTTCTTCCTGACCAATAACGCGTTGTTCCAACTCTTCCTCAAGACGTAAAAGTTTAACCGCTTCGGTTTCTAACATTTTCATCATAGGAATTCCGGTCCAGCGTGAAACAACCTCAGCAATATCTTCTTCAACTATCTCTTCTTTAAGAATTCTGTGCTGAGACTGAACTTTAACCAAAGCTTCCTGAGCCTTCTTTACTTCTTTGTTAAGCGAAGGAATAACTCCATAACGAATCTCGCCTGCGCGTTCAAGATCGCTGATACGTTCGGCAATTTCAGCTTCCTGGCGAGCAGCTTCAATTTCTTTTCTCAAAACTTTAATCCGGGTAATAGCATCACGTTCATTTTTCCATTGGGCTTCCAGAGCTAACATTTTTTCTTTAAGGTTAGCGTGCTCTTTTTGAATAACCCGCGCACGTTCTTTTGAATCTTTATCTTTTTCTTTTTTAAGCGCGGATAATTCCATTTCAAAACTGTTACATTCTCTTCTTAATTTATCCAACTCATCGGGTTCCGATTCAATTTCAAGACGCAAAGCGCTTGCCGCTTCATCCATCAAGTCTACGGCTTTATCCGGCAAAAAACGGTCTGTAATGTAACGATCGGAAAATTTGGCAGCAGCCAAAATAGCGCCGTCCGTTATACGAACTCCGTGATGAACTTCGTATTTTTCTTTAATTCCACGGAGAATAGTAATAGCATCTTCAACTGTGGGTTCCGCAACAAATACCGGCTGAAACCTGCGAGCCAAAGCGGTATCTTTTTCTATATGCTGTTGATATTCCTTTAGGGTTGTGGCGCCGATAGCATGAAGTTCACCGCGCGCCAAAGCCGGCTTCAACATATTTGAGGCATCTATTGCTCCTTCGGCAGCGCCCGCGCCAACCAAAGTGTGAAGCTCGTCGATAAAAAGAATTATTTTCCCGGCACTTCGTTCTATCTCGCGTAAAACCGCTTTCAAGCGATCTTCAAACTCGCCACGATATTTGGTTCCGGCAACCAATGAACCAAGATCTAAAGCAACCAACTCTTTACCATTTAGGCTTTCAGGAACATCTCCTGAAGCTATGCGCTGAGCCAGTCCTTCAACAATCGCTGTTTTGCCTACACCCGCATCCCCGATCAATACCGGATTATTTTTGGTGCGACGCGATAAAACCTGCATCAAGCGACGGATTTCTTTATCTCGTCCGATGACAGGATCCAGTTTTTCTTCTTTAGCTAAATCAGTTAAATTGCGGGCATAACGTTCAAGAACGCGATATTTTGATTCCGGTCTTTCATCTACTACGCGTTCCCCGCCTCTTACTTCAGCCAAAACTTTAAGCGCGGTATCATAATCAAGTTTATCTGCTTGCGAGACACCGCCAGCGTTCCCGGTAGACATGCTTAACAAAACATCTTTGGCGCGTGAAGGAGTATCTAATAAAGAAAGAAGTAAATGTTCAACGCTTATATATTCATCTGTTAATTTCTGAGCTTCTTTTCTTGCGCGTTCAAGAATGCGGGCCAGATCAGGAGTTAAATAAACCTGTCCGAAAGGAACGTTTAAAGAAACCTTCGGCAAATGATCGAGAGTGTTTTCTGTTTGTCTGCGGAGATCTTCCACATCTATACCCATGCGCGCCAAAATAGTAGGCACGGTGCCTTCATTATCCTGAAGCAAGGCAGACAAAAGATGCAGAGGATCTATCTGCTGATGATTGCGGCTCGTTGCTATCTCGTGAGCGCGCTGTAATGCTTCCTGAGCTTTAACTGTAAAATTATTACCGTTCATTCGGTTAGAAATTCGAAATCCGAATATCGAAATTCGAAACAATATCTAAATTCTAATTTTCAAAATTCCAAACCCGTATTTATGATTTAGAATTTAATTATTTAAATTTGTTTCGGATTTAGTATTTCGTGCTTCGAGTTTTTTAATGTTGGCACTCTATGTGTACGACTGCTAAATTGTAACGTACGTTTCCTTAACTAGTCAAGAAGATTGCTCCTTAAGGCCTCTCAGCTAAAGTTACATTAATGGTTTTTTCTATGCCGTCGGATAATACTTTTAATGTTACGGTCTCTCCTATCTGACGTTTTTGAACTAAGGCAGCCAAAGAATTATCAAAATCAACTTTTTGTCCGTTGAGTTCCAAAATAACGTCGCCTTCCTTTAAACCGGCACTTTCCGCGGGAGAGCCCGGCATTATGGCGGGATCCTGACTTCCTGTTCCTTTAAGGATAAGGGCGCCATAGGAAACCGTTAAATTTTGTTCTTTTTGTATATCTTCATTTACTAAAACATAACGCACGCCCAGATATGGATATGAAATTTTACCGGCCGAATTAATACTATTAAGATCGCGTCTGGCTTTGTTAACCGGAATAGCAAAACCAATATTTTGAGAACCTACCACTATAGCTGTATTGATACCGATAACTTCTCCTTTAAGATTCAAAAGCGGGCCGCCTGAATTTCCGGGATTAATTGCCGCATCTGTTTGTATGGCCCCGGCAATAGTTTCGCCCCGCTGTCCGTTCTGCCCGGGTATGTTTATGGTTCTGTTGAGACCGGCCACGACTCCAACACTTACGGTATTTTGAAATTCTCCCAAAGCATTACCTATCGCTACAACCGATTGACCGACTTTAATTTCATCCGAATTCCCCAATTCTACTGTGGGTAAACCTGTTTTATTGATCTTTAGTATAGCCAGATCTTCAACCGGATCTTTTGCTAAAAGTTGAGCGGAATAACGTTCGTTCTTATTAGTAATTACCGTATATTCTGCCCCTTCGATATCTACAACGTGACGGTTTGTAACAATAAGGCCGTCTGAGGAAACTATAAAGCCTGTACCGCCTGCTACTTCCCTTTTCTCTGTTCCTTTTTGTTCCTGTTGAGGAATTTGCGGTTGAAATGGACCAAAAAATTGACTAAAGAAATCGTCATTACCGAAAGGGTTGATAAACTCCTGTTCGAACACGGGAAGGTCTTTGGTCGCAACCTTATCTACAACGCCCACAACACTATCTGAACCTTTTTGAGTCGCAACAGGAGGAACAGGAATAAATTCGTTGTTCTGCTCTATTGAATTATTATCGTTCAGTATAACGCGGTCGCTTTGACGGAAAAGATACGAGGTCAGTGAAGCGGTTAAAAAAGCGGTAATAAAACTTACCGCGACTATTTGGGGTATATTTTTAACAAAAGAAGACTTTAGGGGGTTGGAAATGGGAGTTTTGAGAAAATTAAACATAGAATTATGGTTTATGTTTATAATTAAATATTATATAAAACAATATTATTTTATTTCAACCCTCAGCGCAATCTAAATAAAATACTTACACTAAACAATAAAGAGCTTATGAAAATAGAAATCGGGCCCGGCAATATACCCGTATAATGAGAAAATAAAAATCCCCCGGCCGTTGAAATAAGCGCAAAAAATACGCTCAAAGATATAAAAGTTTTAAGATTTCTGCTTAGGTTCTTTGCTGCTGCTGCGGGCATAATTATTAAAGCGCCCATCAGAAGAGTTCCGGTAAAACGCACACCCAAAGCAATTATAATCGCAAAAGACACTAAAAAAACCAGCTCTATAAATTCCGGATTAATATCCGAAACTTTTGCCAGTTCAGGCGAAACGGTAGAGAAAACAATTTTTCTGGCAAGAACCACCATTAAAATTATTATTATCAAAGACAACCCAACCACTAAAATTCCTTCTGTAATAGAAACTTTTCCTAAGCCACCAAAAAGCGCGTCAATTAATTCTTCGCCCGGCGTTAAAAGAATACCGAGAGCCAATGAAGAAGCAAATAATGTTCCTATGACAGTTTCTTCGGGAAGATTGGTACGATTCCGGATACCCCAAACCGCAAAAGCCGCCACGACAAGCGCTACAAACGCACCCAAAAACTGAGAAATTCCCAAAAATAAAGCCAGACCAATTCCCGGTAAAGCAACATGCGATAAAACATCTCCTGCCAAAGTCATGCGTTTTAAAACGGCAAAAGAACCCAAAACGCCTGCCGCGACAGATAAAATCGAACCGATAAATAATGTACCGATAATGTCCAGATTCATACTAATGTATATGCTGATGAATCGTTTGTTCCGGACCAAAAAGCTCTTTAAGAGTTTTTTCGTTCAAAGCTTCTCGGGTATTACCAAAACAAACTTGTACGCGGTTTAAACAAACAACATGAGAGGCAGCACGATTAACTAAAATAAGATCATGCGACACAAAAATAACAGCTATACCCTCTTCTTTTGAAAGGCGTGAGAGAAGTTGAGAAATAGCCTCGCTACCGATAGCGTCCACCGCCGCCAAGGGCTCATCTACAAATAAAAGCGTTGGCTTGCGCAATAAAGCAAATGCAAGCATTAATCTTTGTAACTGTCCCTGCGAAAGTATACCGATTGGTTGATATAAACTTGTCAAAGGAAAACCAACCTTATTTAACGTTTCTTCAATTATACTTTGGTTAACACCGCTCAATTTTAACCACTCTTCAGCGCTTAGAGGCAAATCATGCTCCGGGGCAAAACGTTGAGGAACATAACCAATAACAGTTTCGGGACTTAATATAACTTTGCCTTTATAAGGCAATAAACCCAAAATAGCCCGCAACAATACCGATTTTCCCGCACCGTTGGGCCCTAAAATTGCGACGAAGTCGCCCTCGTGAACAACAAAATTAATATCTTCTAAAATAACATCTTCATCGATAAAAACATGCAGATTCTCGACCCTTAAAACTTCTTTGCCATTTTCCATCCCAATTAGAAAATTGCCTTCAATTTAACCAAAAAGCTCAGCTTTTTAATGATATTAAAGACAAAAATAACAATTTAAAAAATTACTCTTAAAATCCCGCAATTTTCTAACGGGACTCGTAAACATAATTATAACATAGAGATAATTTTAAAGCCTGCTTATATAGCAGGCTTTTTCTTCATTTTAAAGGCTCTTTTTCGAGCGCTCCTGTCGTATATACATTAGAAGGATTCCACAATAACCAACCTGCCCATTCGACTACGCTCAGGACAGGCAATATAGCTCTATTTAACATCTTTATCCAAAGCGGCTTGCGTATAAATATTCGATGGATTCCACAATAACCAGCCTGAGGCGCCGTTATCCCGACTTGCCTTTATCTGCGCCCGGATCATGGCTGCGTTATAATCTGCTCCCATATCAAAATCTTGAAGCCATGGACGTGCTTTGGCTCTGGAATTTACGAAGGCTGAAGCAGCATCTTTCAAAGCTATATCTACTATGGCATAGGGATGCGCGGCAGGATTGGCATATCCTTCAAAGGTTGGCGGATAATGCGAAGGATAAACCATTGGTGAAATATAATCTATATAAGGAGCCGCATCCACAACTCTTTGGCCTATACCCAAATCATCCGTAGGCTTATCTACGCGGGAAAAAGTCATACCAAAAAGATCTACAGAAGTTTTAACGCCCAAAGGACTTAAATTTTTATCTATATATTCAAAAAAAGAACGCAAGACGTCATACTTTGGAGTTTTGCCGTCCCAAACAGGAAAACTCATATCGGAAATATTTCCGTCTGAAGGAAAACGAATATAATCAAATTGTATCTCATCAAACCCGCGTGAAGCTGCTTCGCGAGCTAAGATCATATTATAATTCCAGACATCTTTAGAAGCGGTGTCCATCCACCTGCGCCCGCCATTATCCCGCCAGGATTTTCCGGTACGTTTACTATGGACGGCTAGGTCGGGTCTGGCATCGGCAAGTTCAGGATCCTGGAAAACAACTTGGCGCGCAATGACCCACATGCCTCTTTTATGCAGATCCTCCAATAAAGGATCGATATCGGCAATCCTGACATCTACAGTATCGTAGGATCTTATTAATTCGCTTTGTGCGTCAAAAAAAACTTTTCCGGTAGAATCTTTTATATCTATAACAACGGCATTTAATTCCGTGTCATCAATGAGCTTAAATAATTTTTCCCGCCTTATTTTATCCCCGGCAACATAAGCTGACATATAAATTCCGCGAACTTCCTGCGGCGGCTCAGACACCGGCGCCTGAACCTCTAACACTTCCGGAGATTTTGTCATGGCGATATAGAAATCGCTTTTCTCGGCGGCATTTGATAACTTAAAACTTAATTCAAACAAAGCAACATTAAACAAAGCAACAATAACTATGCCGCCCCAAAAAAATTGGGTCTCATTTTTAATGATACGCGCTAAAATATTCTTATAAAAAACAAGGATTTTATCCGTCATATAAATATATCACCTGATAGCTTTACTGCTCTTAGTAAAAGGCTTATTGAAAAGTATAACCCATAACGCATTGATCGGATATAAAAATGCCAGCTTAAACATTCCTCCCTTCGCAAGCCGTCTGATAGAACTTTGCGCCCTAAAAGATCTCAAAAAATACACAGGCCCAACCTTACGCAATCGTTTTGCGATCAATGTGTCGTCGCCCCAAAAGGTTATATGCGTATCAAATCCCCCTATCTTTTCAAGGGCGTATCGCTTAATTATCATATTGCCGCCCAGTAACGTGGCGGCAACACCAAAAAAATTAAATATACCGCTAATAAATGTCATCATGAAAATATAATAGAAATTGATCAAAAATGTGCTTATCTCTCCAAACTTAAAGTCATAGGGTCCGGAATAAGCTACGCCATTGGGATATTTTAATAAAATTTCTTCTGCCTGTTTAAGCCAATTTTTAGGCAAAACGTTATCCGCATCTATAAACGCCAGTATTTCTCCTTTTGAGGCGCTAAAGCCAGCCTGTCTGGCCCAACCCGTACCCTTACGAACTTCTTGTATCAATTTAACTTGTGGAAAATTTTCTCTAACTATACCGTCTGTATTATCTTCACTCGCATTATCTACAACAATAATTTCACTTTCGCCAAAACCATCTAATTCAAAAATTGATTTGAGGCAAAAACTAATATATTTTTCTTCGTTATG
>Ga0076016_130_pt1 | contig 10124 bp, 9 predicted proteins | sample RifGroB1_FD_68078 | JGI IMG/M metagenome (GOLD analysis project Ga0076016, IMG submission 68078) | Parcubacteria bacterium GW2011_GWB1_40_14 | reverse complement strand
TCAGGATCTTTATAAATCTTTTCTCAGTCCCAAATTTATGTTAAGAAAAATCACCGAGATCAGAAATCTTGATGATATCAAGTTCCTCTTCATGGCCGGTTGGCGCTTCCTTGGTCACATGATGGACTTTTCACCCAAACAACTCGGCCAACACGGCGAAAACGATTAAATTCTTTTTCTGAAATTTCCATAGACATATATTAGTTGTTGATGTAAAGTATCCTAGTCTTATATATTAAGACATAATTATTATTTCATCGGAAAAATGCTTTATAGAGAAATAACTGAATGTCGTATTTGTGGAAATAAAAATATTTATCAAGTGGTCGAATTGGGAGATATGGCTTTGACTGGAGTATTTCCTCAGATTGATGAAGAAGTAGAAGCAGGGCCACTCACCTTGTTAAAGTGTGATGATCGAGATGGCATAAGTTGCGGTCTGCTTCAATTGGCTCACAATTACCAACCGGAAAAACTTTATGGAGATAATTACGGTTATCGATCAGGGTTAAATAGATCTATGGTCGCCCACCTTCAAGAGCTTGCAAACCAAATTAAGAGTAAGGTTGATATTAAATCCGGAGATCTAATTCTCGATATCGGTAGTAACGACGGCACACTTCTTTCGTGTTATGGAATTGATGGTGTTGATTTGGTGGGCATTGATCCTACCATCAAAAAGTTCGGCATGTATTACCAAAGAGGTGCCATCAAAATACCCGATTTCTTTTCCTCTGAAGTTTTCAAGAAAGAGTTTGGTGACAGAAAAGCTAAGGTGGTAACCTCGATCGCCATGTTTTACGACCTTGAACACCCGATTGATTTTATGGCCCAAGTATATGAAATTCTGGACGATGAAGGTGTCTGGGTCTTGGAACAAAGCTATATGCCTAGAATGATCGACAATGTCTCCTACGATACTATCTGTCACGAGCACCTGGAGTATTATGCGATTCGACAATTCAGCTGGATGGTCTCCAGGATAGGTATGAAAATTGTGGATATCGAACTAAATGAAACAAATGGTGCGAGTTTTAAGGTCTATCTTGCCAAAAAAGGATCCAAAATGCCAGGTAATGAAAAAATGGTTAGAGCCATTATTGAAGCAGAAGAAGCTAGGAATCTCCAAGAGCCACAGACCTATGAAGATTTTAACAAGTCAATCATGACACACAGAGAGGACCTACTCAGCTTTTTGAAAAAAATAAAAAAAGAGGGAAAGACTATTTATGGATACGGTGCATCTACCAAAGGAAACGTTATTCTACAATTTGCCAAACTAAGTAAAAAAGATCTACCCGCAATCGCTGAGGTGAATGAATATAAATATGGCAGAAAGGCTCCGGGTACAGACATTATTATCAGGTCTGAAGCTGAAGTCAAAGCCTTGAAACCGGACTATCTACTGGTCCTCCCATGGCATTTTAAAGACAATATCATCGGCAAAGAACAAGAATACCTAGATGCCGGTGGTCATCTGGTCTTCCCACTTCCCAAAATAGAGGTGGTTTAATTAATATATGAAAGTTGTCTTTGTTACCGGCATGTTGCCCTCAGGGCATTATTCCCAATATATTGCTCATGGTTTAGTGGAAACCAAGAAGGTGGAACTATTGGTTTATACCGACAAAGACGAGAAAAATCTCATCATCAAGGGCTGTGGCCAGATAATTCCTGTTTGGTCGAAGTCATTTAAGTTTATTTTTGAGGTTCTCAAGCAACTACGGCAGGATAAGCCCGACATCGTCCATTTCCAGCACGAGTTAAATATGTATGGCGGAATGTTCACGGCTGCTTTATTTCCTCTGTTGCTTCTCTTAACAAAATTACTAGGATACAAAATAGTTGTTACTGTTCACGCCGCGGTGTTTAAGAAGCAAATCGATGACGAATTCGTCCGTATCTTCAATCAAAATCCGAAAATCATTAGACCGTTTATGCTCAAAACCTTCTTCTCTTACGTCTACCATTCAATCTCTCTAATCTCAAATATAATGATCGTACACACCCACCTAACCAAAAAGATCATTACCCAAGACTACGGCGTAGACGGTACAAAGGTGCATGTCATTCCAGCCGTAATTCCGGAAAAGAAACCATACACAGGGAAAACAGATCCCTACTTCTTCTATTTCGGCTACATGGCCAGAAGAAAAGGATTGGGCTACGCCTTGGATGGATTCAAGAAATATATTGAGACAAACCCCAAATCAAAATTCAAATTGATCCTGGCCGGAGGTGTTATTAAGGGTCAGGAAGATTCTCTCAGGGAAATCACCGATATGATTACTAAATCTGGATTAGAGCAGAGGATTGTTTACAAGGGATTCATTGAAGAGAAAGCCCAAGACGATCTTTACCACAAGGCCTACTGTGTCATTATTCCGGCTGTACTATCCATGGGTTCCAGTGGTCCGCTCTATCACGCCAATAGCTACGGGAAATGCATCATCGCTACCAAGATTGGCCACTATTTGGAGGACATTGATGACGGTAAAACAGGTATACTAACAGACAATGATAAGTGGGATCAAGCTTTCGATATGGTGGTAAATAATCCATCACAGGTAAAACAAATTGAAAAAAATACTATGCAAAAAGCCACTGATAGAAAGCCGATTACCATTGCAAGGCAGTATAATTCGATTTATTCACAATTGATAAATAGAAACTAAAATGCAAGCATTTATTTTGGCTGGGGGTTTTGGTTCACGACTCAGACCAGTTATTGCAGATCGTCCAAAACCTATGGCCGACATTGGCAACAAACCATTTCTGGAAATTTTAATTCGTAATCTAGCAAAGAGTAATGTCACCGATATTGTACTCGGTGTTGGCTACTTATCCGAACAAATTGAAAATTATTTCAATAACGGAAAAGACTTTGGTGTGAAAATTAGATACTCTAGGGAAGAAATGCCTCTGGGAACTGCCGGTGCCATCAGGAACGCCATGTCCCTAATGGAAGACAACTTTCTCGTCCTAAACGGAGACACCTTTATTGATGTTGATATTCCCGATCTAATCGAACACCATCAGAAGCATAAAGCCAGTATCTCTATTGTTTTAACTAGGCAAGGACTAAGTGAGAAACGAGGCTCGGTTCTTGTCGGCGAGGACGGTAAAATTATTTCGTTTAATGAAGTTTCCGACACAACGGCAGGTGTTCAAGATTTCACAAATGCCGGGGTGTACATGATGAACAAGTCCGTTATTAAAACAGTTTCAAGACACAAAAAAGTTTCTTTAGAGACACATCTCATACCATCGTTAATATGGGCCGGAGAGAATATCAGCGGATACATAGTCGATAATAATTATATTGACATTGGTACTCCTGAAAGATATTACAGTGCCCTGACTGTACTCCGAGAGACTTCATTTAAGAAAAAAGTTTCTCTACAAAAAATCCGAGAGCATGTTGGTAGGGCAGGTTTAAGGATAAGCTTTGCTGGCGGAGGTACTGACATGGAAAGTTTCTATCAAAAGTACGGAGGTCAAATTATTTCTTCTTCAATTGATATCGAAGTTACTTCGTCCATTACCAAAACAAAAAATAAAAAAGAACCCGTCACGATTTCGCTTGTTAACTATAATGAAACAAAATCCTTTTTTCCGAATGAACTAGCCTATTTTAAGGGTGACAACTTTGATATCGCCAAAGCAACCATTACCGAAGCAGGAGTAAGCTCGGGGATAAATATTCGAATCGAAAGCAACGCTCCTCCCCAATCCGGATTGGGTACCTCATCCGCAACAGTAATTGCGATATTGAGGAGTATATACAAAATGCAGTCAAAGGAAGTATCCCCCGAAGAAATCGCCCAGCAAGCAATAAAAGTCGAGCGTCACGTCCTAAATCAGCAAGGTGGAATTCAAGACCAATATCAAATTAGTTATGGAGGGTTTAACGAATTCAAGATTTCTAAGGAGGGTAAGGTGAAGGTTTCAAGGATTGATCTAAGCCCAGACACCATCAAGTCTTTAAACGACAGCTTGATTCTATACTATATTAAAAGAGACAATCGTGGCTCGGGGCAACAGATCAGTCTGAACAAAAACATTCAAACTAATGAAAAAGCCGTTCAATCTCTCCTAGAAACAATTAAGATCTCCAAAAAAGTCAAGCACGACCTAGAGCATGGTGATTTAGACGGATTTGGCAGACTTTTGAATAAGGCGTGGCAGCTTAAGCGCCAAACAAACAAACTAATCTCTAACTCGAAAATCGACCAAATTTACGATAAATTAATTTCAGCCGGCGCCTTGGGAGGAAAATTATTGGGGGCTGGGGGTGGTGGATGTCTTCTTATCTATTCTCCGCAAACTGCGTTGTTGAAAGTTAAGGATGTCCTCAAGAAATACGATGGCGAAATAATTAGTTTCCATTTTTCATAAGAACCAATGAATATCCGAAAAAACCTCGAAAAACATTTAAAGGAGAGTATTAAAGTCAAAAGATTACTTCTGGATCTCTGTATGGACGATGTTGAACGGGTAGCTAAAATGCTGATTGAAACATATTGGAAATACGGGGGCACGGTCTATCTAATGGGGAACGGTGGAAGCTCGTGCGACGCGCAACATTTTGCCGAAGAACTCATTTCCGCTTTTGAAACAAGAGAGAGATGGAGTTTGCCCGCAAGAGTCTTGTCTGATAATGGTGCGGTTATCACAGCCATCGGCAATGACTTCGGGTTTGAAAACATTTTTTCGCGACAAATAGAAGGAGCCGTCGGACCGGGGGATCTTGTTATTGCGCTAAGTACAAGTGGCAACTCAGAAAACGTTCTCAGGGCAGTGAGGGTTGCTAAGGAGCGAGGTGCCAGAGTCGTCGGCTTTACCGGGAAAGATGGGGGGTTACTTGCCCACGAAGTTGATGTGGCAATAATTGTTCCATCCAGATCGACAGCCCACATACAGGAATGTCATATCACCATTGCCCATGCGATTTGCGATCTGTTAGACAAATCCTTTTTTAGCGATAATGAGGAGTAATACTAGGAAGGCTTTGTTCATCGATATCGATGGAGTCATAATCTATGATCCTGGTTACTTATCTGATGTAAACGAGATAATGTTTTTACCTGGTGTATTAGAGTCGCTTTGTAAGGCAAGGTGTCATGGATACTATCTCGTCTTCATAAGTAATAAAGGCGGGGTGTATTCAAAGAAGGGCTTTACTGATATGGAATTGAGGAAGATGGATAAATACATTTCAAGCAAGTTAATAGAAAATCATATTTCGGAAAAGTCTTTTTCGACGTATTATTGTACTCATTATCCTCCGCAGTTGTGTTCATGCCGCAAGCCTCTTTCTGGATTATTTGAAAAGGCGGTCGCTGAGCACGGAATCGAGACAAATAAATCTTTTGCGATAGGGGATAAACTTTCGGATCTGATTCCCGGAGATACAATCGGATGCAAACTCGGTATACTAGTAAAAAGAAATCAGGAATATTTTGATGATCAGAGTGAAACTAGTGATAACTTTCCTAGATTGAATTCACTTTCCGACGCAATCAATTTCATCTTAAAACAAAATGACAACCAATAGACCATCAACACCGAAATTCTCGGTGGTTATCCCTACCGTGGGTAGAGACGAGAACCTAGATATCATGCTTAGCTTGCTAACCGAACAGGATTTAAAAGATTTCGAAACCATACTTGTGTTTAGAGAGATTCCGCCGAATGTTAAGAGGATTTATTCGGAGAAATATCGAAGCTTGAAGCTGGTAATTAAGAAACAAGAGGGTCAAGGTTTAGTTTCCGCCCGTAACACCGGACTAAAATACGCTAGTGGTGAATTTGTTGTATTCACTGATGATGATGTTGAACCATCCAAACATTGGCTCTCGGAGCTCTATTTGTCATTCAAAAGAGATCCTAAAATTATAGGAGCCACCGGTCCATCCCTTATCCCTGAGGATTTTTTGAATAATAGGGATTTGACAAAGTTTATCGACATGCTCCAAAACGGTAACTTGTTTTGGCGGAGTTTAGGGAAAATATATTTCTGGTATTTTTACGAGAATCAACCATATGCAATCGGTAGGTGGTTTAAAAGTGGAGCCTTTTCTTTAGGTGCCAACTATCCTGAAAAGATTAGACTCAGCCATGACATTGAAGTTATGGATTTGCAAGCGTGTAATTTTGCCGTAAAACGAAAAAACGCTCTATCATGTCACGGTTTTGATAGCCAATTTAAAGCTCTGGCGTCCTATTCTGAGTCCGATTTTGCCTTCAGATTAAGAACTGGTTCGTTAAAGCTTGTTTTTAATCCTAAGGCTATTGTTCACCATAAGCCGAGTCAGGGTGGAGTTTTCAAGGAGCGAACGAAGTCTAAATCGGAAATCGAAAATTATTTATTGTTCTATTTTCGACACATAAAAATATCAAACCCTGACAACTTCTTTCGATTTCTTTTTTATTTTTTAGTAGTTATCATTTATCGAGGTGTATATCAATCGATACAGTCAAGGAATCTAGATCCGATATTCGGAGTTATTTCCGGTACCATTTCCGGCATCAAGACTGTTCTTAGAAATTAAAAATATTATGAAATCTACAAACCAGAACATTAAATCTATTAGTAACAAAATCTCCAAATACTTTCATCACCCATCAGTCGTTTTGTGGAGGTCGTTAGAGTTGGAGGCAATAGTGGAAAATCTCTCAAAAATCAACAAAGTCCATCCAATGCTTGATCTCGGGTGTGGAGAGGGCAAAATCGCAGAAATCATATTTGGCAAAAAACATATCGATGTGGGAATGGATCCTGAACCGGAAATGGTGACACAAGCTATAAAGAATAGCATCTACAAGAAAGTAGTTCCTGGTGATGCTAGAGATATGCCATTTAAAAGTAATTCCTTCAATTTTATTTTTAGCAATAGTGTCATCGAACATATAGACGGAATTGATTCAGTCATCAAGGAAGCTTCAAGGATACTAATAAGCGGGGGTTCCTTTATGTTTACTGTGCCAAATGAAAAACTTAGACGCAATCTCTTTTTTACCCGTCTATTCAGGCAAGTGGGTCTGGTCGGGGCGGGTAAGTGGTATTCGCGGTCGATAAACAGCCAACTGGATCATTATAATTTGTTGTCGGAGAAACAATGGCGCAAATTGTTGGACAAGAATAAATTAAAAATTATTTACATTGCCTATTATCTTGACAAGAGACAGACGGCTCTCTGGGACATTTTTCGAGTCTTGTTCCTCATCTTTAAGCCCATCCAAAAGAACTATTGGGTTGAAAAAATCCAAGATAAAGTCACTACTTACTTGTTAAAAGAAATTGTAAATTGGGAATGCAACGAAGATGAAGGGTCGTGTACCATTATAATAGCTAAAAAAGTATAATCTATGAAAAAAATTCCTAACATTCCAAAATTTTATGACACCGACTATCTGTTGGTGGAAGGAGATGGGACTTCGTACGCAGATGGATTTAAGCTCAATCGTCCGCTAAAAAAGGCCTTGCTTCTCGGTGGTAATTTAAAAAACAAGAAAGTCTTGGATTTGGCTTCAGGCAGAGGAGAATTTGCTTATCACTGTGCCATGAAGGGTGGTCGGGTGGTCGGTGTTGATTTCAGCAAGGATTCAATTAAGTTGGGCAAATATATCAAAGGAAAACTNATGATGGACGTGATTGAGCATTTACCTCAAAGAAAACTAGAAAAATCCGTCGCGGAAGCCTATCGGGTAGTTAAACCAGGTGGGAGAATAATTATCCATACCATACCTAACGCGCTTTTTACTCAGACCGGGTACAAATTAGCCAAAATATTTTTTGGTGTCACCAAGTGGAATAGCTCGGTATATCACATCAATGAACAAAGCTATTTTAGTCTGAGAAGTTTATTAAGAAAACTGAAAATCAAGGGAACTATTGAAATCGAAAAAGAAAAGAAATATTTCTTTGTAGAAATTGGTAACAACCAACTACTACACAAACAGTTAGGTAACAGCTTCTTATCGCGGCAAATAAAACCCCTTACAATATTTTTGGATAAAATTTTCGATAATTTTCCTGTTTACCAAATGGTAAGTCATTTTCCCCTAAATCTTTTTTTTGGTACTGACTTTTGGATAACCATAAATAAAAAATGAACCCCAAAAAAAATCCTCTGGCCTCAGTCATTATCGTAAATTTTAACGGACTCAATCATATAAAGAAATGCCTGCTCTCAATCAAGAAAAACAACTACAAGAATTTTGAAGTCGTGGTGGTAGATAATGGATCGCAAGACGGATCGAGGGAATTTCTTATAAAAAAAATGCGAGCAGATAAAAGAGTCAGAGTCATCTTTCTACGAGAAAATATGGGTCCCGCGTTTGCCAGAAATGTGGCGGTCAGCAATTCCATCGGTACATATCTTTCATTCTTGGATAACGACACCAAGGTGGATAGATTTTGGCTTTCCAAGTCAATCACTTTTATGGAAAATAATGGCAATATCGGAGCTTGTCAATGTCAGCTACTTTTGATGGATGATCACAAAAAGATCGATTATGTAGGCGATTACTTGACTCGCACCGGTTTTTTGATGCAACCTTTCAAAATGGGTGATAGGGCTAAAAGCATACCGGATGAAACAAAAGAAATATTTGCGGCTAAATCTGCCGGTATGATTGTAAAAAGAAAGGCTTTTGAGACGGCAGGTGGGTTTGATAGTGATTACTTTATTTACGTGGAAGAAACCGACCTTTGCTGGAGAATTTGGCTCACAGGATATGAGATTGTCTATTTCCCAAAATCAGTTGTCTACCACAAATTCGGTACCTCATACAGACTATTTCCAGAATTTCAATCTTTCTTGGCCAGGTTTCATGGATCGAAGAACTACATTTCCACACTCATCAAAAACTTGTCAGCTCAAGAACTATTATTGATTCTACCTCTCCACCTTATTCTTTGGATGATCGTGGCCTTTCAGCAAATCTTAACTTTGAAAATAAAATCGGGAATGTATATATTGAAGGGGATCTTTTGGGTTCCCTTTAATCTTCCCAGTTTATTGGCCAAGCGAAAGGTTATACAATCAAAAAGAGTCATCGATGACAAAGAACTTTTTGAACATATCCTACAACCTATAAACATCAAATACTTTTTTGACAAGTTTTTCTCAAAATCTACCGTCAAAGGATTCAAGGCAATCAATGAAAAATAAGTTCTCTTATCTCAAGAATACCATTCTTTCTCTGTGGGCCAAACTCCCGATTATCACGGTTTTACTTTTCTCGGTGTATTTGAGAATACATGGACTTTCCTCAAGGGACATTTGGTACGACGAAGCTTTAGATGTGTTGCAGTCTGAAAAAAGTCTTCTTCAGATAGCTCACGATGTTCAGACACCGTTACATTACTACATAGTCCACCTTTTTCTCTTATTTGGCAAGAACACTTTTATACTTGGTCTACCCTCCGTCATCTTCGGTATAGGCACCGTCTATGTCATCTATTTGATCGGTAAAAGATTTTTCAACCACCAAGTAGGTTTGATAGCCTCTTTTCTAGCTGCCATTTCACCCATGTATATCGAATTCTCCAGGCAAATCCTTCATTATTCATATTTTAATTTTTTTACCGTTCTGGGACTGTATTTTTTCTTCGACCTTTTGGAAAAGATAGGTTCACGAGATTTTTTCAGGAGTTCCCTGATGTTTATTGCAATCACCTTCCTTAACCTGATGACTCACGTTTCTTCCTTTTTGGTCTTGGCCATAGAGGGTAGTTTCGCTGTCCTTTATTTCCTGTTTAGCCGTAATTCAAAAAAAATAATAAGAAAATACTGGTTGTTTCTGGTCTTTACCTGTTTTGTTTGTGGCTTTTTTGTTTTTAGATTCGGAAACAATGGATATCTCAAGACGTTGTCAGACATATCATTAAATTTATCCAAACCCATGAAGGTCGGCTATTCATTAACCGGCTATTTAGGTAATGATCTTTTAACATTTAACAAAACATTTTTTTATGCGATATTCTCCTGGTTCGGAATCGGACCCGGACCTAGACTCTATTTATATGTAATTTTGAGCTTTTTGGGATTACTGTCGCTTTTTCTTGGAAAAAACACAAAATTACTTCTCTTCTCTCTATACTGGATTATTTTCCC
>Ga0076016_123_pt1 | contig 10730 bp, 12 predicted proteins | sample RifGroB1_FD_68078 | JGI IMG/M metagenome (GOLD analysis project Ga0076016, IMG submission 68078) | Parcubacteria bacterium GW2011_GWB1_40_14 | reverse complement strand
CATTGGCTTTCCAAGAATGAAATACTACCAGATGCGCACCTCGGATGAATTCGGGTTGCGACAGTTGTCGTATTACCAACAACGGACCCTCTTCAACATATTCCGTGAGGGTAGCGAGATCATCGACTCCACGTCTTCTTACGATGAGGACCCTAATTCAGGATTTGTTCCGGTGCCGGTTGATGACGCCGACGTAGATTCTGACTCATCGTCATCCTCATCTAGTGATTCGGACGACGGCTGGGGGAAGATACTTGAGGCTTTGGGCAGCCTGCTCATATTCCTCATCGTCATTCTCGCCGTGATCTATTACTTTGGTCTCGGGATTCTCTGTTTTTTCTATGTGGATTTCTGGCTCGTCGCCATTATCTGTACTGCCGTTGGCATGATCTGCCTCGGCATTATCGACATCATGGACGGACCAAGGATCTAGGTTTACAAACACCCGCTAATGTGGGTGTTTTTTTGTTTAAACAACCGTCTGAATTTTGCCATGGCCTTGGCCGACAAAGAGAATAGAGAAAAAATTAAAAAATCTTTCGTTGCCACGAAAGGTAAAGCCATGGGCATGATGGAGGATCTAAAAGGTAAGGCAAGGGACAAAAAAGAAGAAATAGTGGATAAAGCAGAAGACGTTCAAAAGATAGTTAAGGGTGCCGCCGAAGACATCCAGGACGCCGTCTAAAAGGTTTTTTAGTCTCCTCTACACTTGACGGGTACTCTTTTCAGTGGGCGTTTAGGATTGAGACAGCATTGGCCTATCGGCCAAAGTGCCGGCGAAGCGGGCACACTTAGGTTATTTTTCCAAATATTTCTTTATTTCCGCAAATGCACCGATAAGCTGATCCACCTCTTGTTCGGTATTCGCAGAAGTTAGTGTAATTCTATGGCACTCTTCCCCTCGTTTTACCATCGGAAAAGGAGCCACCGTTACCAATATGCCCTTTTCGTAGAGAATGTTTGCGGTATCGATCAGTTTATCAGTGTCCCCGATAACTACCGATACGATCGGAAATCCCGTTTTGTTGATTACTGTAAATCCCAATTTCCTAATACCGTCGATTGCTCTTTCTGTTAGTTTCCACAGTTTTTCTCTATATTCATCTCCGCGCTTCTCGTTAATCTCTAATCCTTTGAGCATGGTTGCGAGTGAAGCGGTAGGGCATGGACCGGAAAGATCGTAAGGAGTAGCGAACGCTTCCAAGAATTTTTTCATTTCGTTTGTACATCCTATAAAAGCGGCTAGCGATGAATAAGCTTTAGAACAGCCACCGACATATATTATGTTGTCATAGCTCATTCCATAGTACTTAACAACTCCATTTCCTTTATATCCTTGTGGATTCCTCTCATCGGGTTTTTCACCCACCACCCCAAAACCGTGCGCGTCATCTACATAGACCATTGCGTCATATTTTTTTGCGAGTTCAACTAATTTGGGTAAATCAGCATAGTCCCCGGTCATACTATAAACTCCATCGACAATAATCAATTTTCTCGGATTATTTTTGTGTTTTATCAGCAAATCCTCAAGGGTAGCAAAATCATCCTGTTTATAACTTTCCAATTCTGCACCACTATCTCTCGCTATCTTCCCAGCCTCATACATGGTTTCATGAGCTGACTTATCCAGAAACATTACACCGGACTTTCCCATCAGAGCGGGAATTACTCCAATTGAAATCAAAGTTACAGTAGGTAAAATTAAAGTGGTTTCAGTCCCGATAAGTTCAGCTAGCTTTCTTTCCAACTCATCGTAGATCTCCGGACTGGCAACCAATCTGCACCAACTGGGATGAACTCCCCATTTTTTAATATTGGAACTAACATCATCGTCCATTTCCGGATCAAGGTCGAGACCTAAATAATTACATGAGGCAAAGTCGATCACCCAATGGTTTTTTGAGACTCGGATTTTTCTCCCATCAATCTCCAGAGCACTCAGATTGTACATCGGAGTTCTATCAAAAATTTTCCGTATTTCCGACCTCCTATTTTCCTCCATATTAATATCTATGATCTGTTTTTGGGCTTTATCCATATTCATTTATTCTACTGTTGCTAAGTAGGCTTTGGCAATTTTAAAGGCCTCAATCAGTTGGTCGATTTCTTCTTCTGTGTTTGTACAAGTAACTGTTACTCTTAGTCCTTCCTCTCCCTTCTTTACCATTGGATATGGTGATAAGGTGAGTAATATATGGTTATCGTAGAGAATTTTTGACGTCTCCACCATATGCTCCGGTTTTTTCATCTTGACATAGATAATCGGAAACACAGTATTATTCTCTACCGTATATCCAAGTTCCTTGAGACCCTTAATTGCTTTTTGTGTCAAGACATTGATTCTCTGTCTTTTTTCTTCACCTCTCTCCCCATTTATTTCCAACCCGGCAAGGAGTGCAGCCATTGCCGAAGCCGGTCCAACTCCACCCAGATCATGCGGGGTAGCTTGTGATAGGAAAAACTCTTTCATTGTTTTTGAGCATGCCACAAAAGCACCAAAGGTCCCATACGCCTTTGAAAAGCAACCGACATACAAAATGTTGTCATAATCCAAACCGAAATACTTCACCAACCCATTTCCCTTGAATCCATATGGATGTGTATCGTCCGGCTTTTCGCCCACCACTCCAAAGCCATGCGCGTCGTCTACAAAAAGCATGGCGTCATATTTTTTCGCCAATTTGTCCAGGGATGGTAAGTCGGCATAGTCTCCGGTCATACTATAAACACCATCAGTAATAATTAATTTTTTCTTAGCTTCTTTATGTTCTATCAATAATTTTTCTAAGGCACCCATATCGTTCTGCGGGAAACTAACCAGGGTTGCTCCGCTATCTCTCGCTATTTTTGCTCCTTCGTACATCGTCGCGTGAGCCGATTTGTCCAGGAACATCACCCCATCATTACCCATCAGGGCAGGAATTACTCCATGATTGAGTAAGGTTGTCGAAGCAAATATGCTAGACGCTTCCGTTCCGACCAGCTTCGCTATTTCATCCTCGGCTTTGGTAAATAAGTCTACCGTTGCCACCAGTCTGCACCATGCTACTACAGTTCCGTACTTTCGGGTTGCGTCCACCGCCGCCTCAACCTGTTTTTGGTCGAACCCAATTCCCAGATAGTCCTGTGTCCCAAAGTCATATAGATAGTGGCCATTCAGATCTTCCAAGTATCTATCCTTTACTTTCCTAACTACCACCCCAAACATTGGGCTAGCCCTGCAAAAATCATCAATAATCTTTCGCCTTTCTCCCATCCCTGAAATAAAGATGTCGTCGATGTTGCTCATAGGTGTTATTTTTTAATATATAAATGACGTTCGAAACCTCGGATAAATCCCGACTTATCACTCCCTCTATGAGAGGCCAAGTTCCAACTTAAAACACTAGAAGCCATCCATTCTCCCCCTTTTGATTTTGTAAATTCAGATGCCTTCAGCCTCATCCAAGGAAAAATACTTTTTCCCCTGTATTCTGGTAATACTCCAGCTTCGGAAAGAATACCGATATTATCTGCAATACCGAGACAAAGGCAGCCTCTGTAATCACCGTCTATTTTTGATAAAAAAATGTACAAATCTACGTCACCATTTTTCTTTTCCATCAGATTTTTTCTAATTTGTGAGAGGGTTTCGTCATTGATCTCATTCGTTTGCCTATCCAATCCCAAAAACGCGTCCAAAATGTCCGGCGACGCCTCCTCCACTTTCCACCTTTCTAGTGCGATAGTTTCTTCAGGAATCTTTAGGACTGTATCCGGGTTTGGAACATCATTCCTTAGGTCAAATAATCTCCAGACCTCAATCTCGTCATGTTCAATCGTATACTCACCTTGCTCCATTTGACTTAGCAGTTCCATAGGTGTCAATGGATCAATAAAGATTGCGGGTACTGTGATACCGACTTCTTCCAGGCTTTTTTCTACTAAGGTTAAGTCAGGAGTCGAAACGGCTTGAGCAGAATTTAAATACTTATCAGGCAGAGCAGGCGTCACCACAATTTCCATTTCTGGTTTAATAATCAGCCCCTCATAATATGTTCGATTCCAAACCTTGTTTGTTGCTGAAATACAACGATGAATTAGTTCGTTCGTAACCACTTCTGGCGATAAATTGTGAGCGGGTTCAATTGGCATAGTTAGTAGCTTCTTCGGCAAGTAATACTCGATCCACTTTTTCTGATGAGGTCTTGGGCAATGTTTCTTTTTTAATATACCTAAATGGCATCATGTAGCTGGGTATTTTCTTTCCCAGTTTTTCTGCAACATCCTCTTCTGATGAAGTTTTACCTTTTATATTTGTATAAAAACAATACAACCGATTACCATACTTTTCATCCGGTACTGCAACTACCACAAACTCGTCTAGGTCAGTGTTTTCCGCCAAGGCGCTTTCAATCTCGCCTATTTCAATCCGATATCCCTTCACCTTCACCATGTGATCTTTCCTACCCTTGTAGTGTAACAATCCATCACTATCTCTAAAACCAAAATCACCGGTCCTCCAGAATTTTACGGGGTATTTATGGAAAGGGCTGTCCACCAGGCAGGCTTTGGTTTTTTCTTCCATTCCCAGATATCCAAGGGTTACGGTTCCTCCTCTACACCACAGTTCACCCATTTCCATAGGTTCGCATATATGGCTGGCATCTTCGGAAATGATAAGGATCTCTGTGTCTTCTACCACGTAGCCCAAAGGAATAGGGGAGTTGTCCTCGGGAAAGGAATCAACCCAGTAATAGGTAATAATGTTTGTTTCTGTCGGCCCATAAATGTTGGCAATTCTTGTCTTGGGTAAAGCTTCTTGAAGTTTCCTCAGTTGTGCAGTCGGAAATGGTTCTCCGGCGTACATTATTTCTCTTAATGCCAGATCTGCTTCAGCCAACCCACCTCTATTTAACATCGATATGAAGGTGGACGGTGTTGTGTAAATAATCGTTGCCTTTTCTCGTTCCATCAGTTTCACATAGTCTGAGTGCTTGTTTTCCTCCTCTCTCTCTTTGTTCCAGTCGAAACAAACTAGGGTAGCTCCTGCATTAAAAGTGTTAAAAATATCAAAAACGGACAAATCAAATTTAAAAGGCGCGCGGGACATCACCACATCTTCTTTGGTTAGTTTAAACTCCAGCTGCATCCAATCTATAAAAGTTCTGGCATTCCTGTGAGTTAGCATGATCCCTTTTGGCACCCCTGTAGAACCCGAACTATGAAGGATATATGCCAAATCATCACTCACTTGATTGAGTAGGGGCGGCTCAGCGTCTGAGTAGTTTTTTATGGTCTCAGAACCTAGAAAAATAACATTTTCCAAAGCAGGATGCCTCAATAGCTCTGCATGGGTTTCTTTCCATTTAGGGTCAATAATAATGACCTCAAGTTTTGTATTGTCCAAAATTTTTGCCAATCGTTCACTCGGGGAATATTCGTCAAGTGGCACATAAGTGTATCCTGCTTTCAAAGTTCCTATAACGGCCGCAATACTTTCTTGGTTGACTGCCGACAGAATACCCACGAACGGTTTCTCTCGTATCTCCTTTGGTTTTATCGACCTCAAATAATTTGCATACCTGTTTACCGTGGAGTTCAGCTCTCTGTATGTCAAAGACTTGCCTTGTTCCGTAGTAATTGCTACTAGTTCGGGGGAGCTTTCTACTGTCTTTGTAAATACATCATGTAGTAAATAACGCATATACTTTAATCTTTATAATTTAATTTCCAGTATCTCTACTACGTCAGTTTTGTAATATGTATGCTTTTCGGGATATCGCAGACTGTCAAAAGGAAACAGCTTCAAATCACAAATTCCAATTGTGTTTTCCGGATCAATAACTATTTCATTTTCAAAACTGTTCAGGTAATTAAAATACCTGGTTCTAATTTCTTTTGCTTTTGACGTTGTATTCCAGGTGCTGATAAACAAGATGTCACCGGGTCTAATCAAATCGTTAATTTCACCAAGTGGATTTTTAATATAGGCAAGGATGTTGAACATAAAAACAAAAATATTTCTTCCTGGAAACAGATCTTTCCTTGTTGTTTCAGCGAATCGTTTCTTAATAATATGTACATTCTCCACTTTCTTCGTTAAGTACTGTATTTGTTTGCCTAGATATAAATCGGCGAGAGGCTCAATACAGGTATAGTTCTTGGTCTTTTCCATTCCTGTTTTAAGCATACCCAGTTGACCGCCTGCGACCGCTATCAAGTTAAATTCTTTGGGGTTATCCAACTTATCAATTGTGGATTCCAGCAAATTAGTCTCGTCATCAAGATAATTCTCTGCCAGCTTTGTGGCTTTAGGGGACATCATTCTAAAGAAATAGTCCGAAGAAACGCTTCCTTCTTCGGGTATCTCAGTAAGAGGGTTTAATTTTTTTCTCATTGTTCCTGAATTATATTCCCAATATAATTACAAAACCAGAACTCGCCCGAACGACTGTCCAGCAGCATTGTCCTTTTGGACAAGTGCCTGCTTCGCAGGCACAAAATGGTACAATACAGAAGAAGTTAGATATGGGGTACTTTTATTTGATTGCTTGGGTTCAAGAATCTTACAACTGAGGAGCATTACACATGTTCAAACTAACTAAAAAACGTCTTTCTGAATTAGAGAAAAATCTGCACATAAGAGATTTCGAAGCTGAAAGGCAAGGATTTATGTCCCTTGAGCTTGGTGTAAGAGTGGGTTTAAAAACTGGTTACCCAGAATTACAATTTACGCAATTTAATGACGAGTTTATTCTCGATGTAACAATACCTTCTAATGACCCTGAGTACGACACCAGAAGGGATATGACCATCGATGAAATGCTGACCTTTGTTCTCGTAGCAAAAGAAAAAGCCCCCAACGAGAGGTTGACTAAAGAACTAATCAAGAAGGTAAGGACACTCTTGACCAACCAAAAAACTGAAATAGGCCTTGTTCTTGAACAAATCGAACAGTCACTTAGACTAATTGAATTCTAAACTGACAAGTCTCCTCGCAAGGGGGGATTTTTTTTATCAATATATTTTTTAGTGTCCGAAATTTTCGGAAAACTTCTGCAAGGTGACCGCGGCCCTATCAGAATGGAACCAAATTTGGGAATTTAGGTACATCTACCATTCAATTAGAAACCCGAAAGCCCAAGTCCGTTTATTCCAATAAGCAATTAAACTATCACAGGACCACAACAGCCTGGGTAAGGGGACCTATTGTTTCATATCTACATTTTCGCCAAACATATCCCATTTATTCGTATAAAGGTTTAGCTCTGGAGGAGGAATTTTGTTGGGATGAGAACTTAGTTTGCATCTGTTATGATGGCAAGCAATACATAAAATGTCAGGAGAGACATGGTCAGTAGTTTCGATAGCAGTTCCGGCCCTTAAAGCTTCAATCGCCTTTATCTTGGCGGCTATTGCGTCTTTTCGCCTCACTTCGTCATCTAGGCCATAATCAGATTTGTTCCTTGAACCATCAACTATCGCTTCAGCTATAACTTTTGCGGGTGTATCCTTGGGATACAGTCGGAGAGTTGCCTCCAAGTTTTGAATATGGTGTCTCATTAAGCCGACTGACTCTTTCTCTGGCATAAGTGAATCAATTATAAATCAAAAATGTTAGGCATTCATTTTAAGTCCAAACTGTAATACATAAATATCTATCTACCTGTTATGGCTTGTTCCGGTTATTATCGAAATCGATTTCAACAAAATCATCAAATAAAAAAGAGAGGATATACCGCTCCTCTAAAATTTGTGACCCCGGCGGGATAGGGAATCTCTCAAGTAATTTTCAGTAGAAAATTCTTTCGAACCCGACTCGCCAAAACCGTTACGGGTTTGGCTCCGTCATTCGATTCCCTGCGTTATGACAAATAAAAAAAGCTGGACTAGCCAACTTTTTTCATTTGTGAGCCATCTGGGACTGGCACACTTACGTCGCTATAACCGTCTCATCTTGAGGCTAAATGAGACAAATGAGACAGCATAAAAAAGCCACCTTTGTGAGGTGGCATTAGTTTAATAACCTAAAGTCCGGATCAAAGCATCGGTCATTGGTAATCCGAGATATATTTCTTGCCATGCCCATTGACCATTTGGATTTAGCTCAAAGAAAATTATTTGCCCGTCAGGTGTCAATGCAAAATCAAAGGCTCCATAGTTTAGTCCATATGCTTTGACCATCGCAAAACATTTTCTCAAAATTTCGTCCGGCAGATCGTCTGCTTTCCATTCTTTTGGCTTGTCTGATGAACTTCTCCAGTCAAGTTTTAAGTTTGGATCTGATTGAGAATCGATTGAGGTGACAAAAAAGCAATTTCCAAAAATAGTTACACGATATTCTTTAACCTTCGCGATTTCTTCTTGAAAAAATGTAGGAGCAAATCTAATCGTGGCAATGTTCTTGATTGCTGCCGCATCTACTCTTGAAGTGTAAATTACTGCCGTGGTTCCCTCGGTTTCGATTACATTTGCTTTGAATGGCTTAACAACCACGTTTTTAACTTCACCAATAAACTTCAGCGCAGTGTCCGGGTTATTTGTGCAAAGACTTCTTGGAATCAATAATCCCATTTTCCTGGCCATTTCCAGTTGATGAAGCTTCACATTTGCATAAGTGATAGCTTTTGGGTGGCTTACCCAGGCTCTATTTTCCAAGAGAGAGTAAAGACATCTGAGCAAGTAATTTGCTTCGGTTATACAGTATCTTTTGGCTTCAGGTATGGTGATCGAGGAATCTGGAATCGGGTCCTCAGGACGCCTGAGCCAAATACCCTTAATTGAATCAATATTCAAATCCACTCCATCTATTTTCATTTCCATAGAATATGGGGTGGTGCCTGTTTGGATAGCAAATTCATGTTCGATTTCAGTCAGGAATTTATCAGTGTTTAGTCTGACAAAGGGAACATTTTTCTTCATAAAATTATCAATCGCAAAGTCTGCAGTCGGGTCATTCGAGTTGGTGACAACTAGTATGGTCATGGCTCCTCCTTGTTAAGGTTCAGTTTCGGTGTCCCATATTATACCAACAAGACAATAAAAACCCAGCCAATGTGGCTGGGGTGGTGCGAGAGTGGAGAATTAGTCGTCGTTGCTGGTAGAAGCGCCGTCATCGGGCGAGCTGTTGGGACCACAGTCGGTACAATAGACCGAAGAGATTGTTCCGGCGCTCATTTCCATTACGGCATTGGAGGCGGGGACTGAGGCGAATTGCATGGCAAAGGGAACAACTGAGGCGGGTAAATTGACAGTTTGCATGTTTTACTCCTTTGGATTTAGGGTTCATCACTCGCGTGATCCCTGAATTATATATCAGGTTTGCCAATTCTCAAGTAAAATACAGATTATGCTTGTCTCAACACAAACTCTGGATCAGATCACCGAATTAGCAAATATACATCGAGTAATTGCCATTGGTGAGATGCATGGTGTCAAGGAAAATCCAGAGGCTGTCCTAGAGGTCTACAACACCCTAAAGGGTAGGTACTCTGTCATTCTTGGCTTCGAATACCCACAAACATTAATTGATAATTTAGGGTCAGCAGACCCGGTTTTGTACCAAGATGGAAGATTCTCGCCATTTCACAAAGAACTTTTAGAGAATCTAAAGCAAGATGGAGTCATGGTCTTTGGATTTGACTTGGACAACGACCAGCTTGAGGAACAAAAAACCCAACCAATCGACTGGCGAGACAAAATCATGGCTGAAAATATCAACAGACAAATAAGAGTGTTAGGTGAAAAACAAAAAATACTTATCGTCACTGGTGATATGCACTATCAAACCAAGGTTCAATCTATTATGTATCCCGATAAAGATGGTGTGATGAAACCTTTCGAGTATTTGCCCATGGGATCCCAACTGAAAGTAAATTCAATCTTCGGCATCCACCTAAGGTATTTATCTGGTCAGTTCTATAATTTCAAGCTGAGAGAGATGCCCAATATAGACGTTAATAAAAATATATCTTTTAGGGAAAATGATGACGTTATAGAGATAGATATACAAGAGGCTCATCCCACAAAATAAGAATGGCTACAGATATACTCCTAGTCAAACCCTTTCAAGAAATACTACATGGTAGTTTTTGTGGCCCAGCTGTCATCAAAATGGTCTTAGATTTCTATGGTATCGAAAAATCTGAGGCTGAAGTGGCAATTCTCTCCAACAAAGATGATGATTTAGGCATTAGTGATGAAGATATCAAAAGGACACTAGAGGGAGAAGGTCTAAAGGTCGAAATTAAGAATTTTGCTTCTTTTGAGGACATCCAAGTAGCTTTGGATAAAAAAGCACCTTTGATTGTGAACTGGATGACCAGAGGTAGAGCAGATTACGACGAAGATGATTTGGCTGATGGCCATTATTCAGTGGTAGTTGGACTTGACGAAGAAAATATTTATCTCCAAGATCCGGAAGTTGGCAGAATGAGAAAACTTCTCAAGGAAGATTTTATTCGTGTTTGGTTTGATTTCACTTCAGATCATATCGAAAAATGGGAGGACATGGTCATTCGCCAAATGATCGCGGTGTATAAATAACCCTCTTAAAGAGATTTTCAGTCATATTAAGAAAATTTTAGTCGGATACATCAATACAACGAAGCGACCCTTGCGGATCGCCTCGGAACAAACTGAACTTAGTGACCCCGGCGGGAATCGAACCCGCGATCTTTTGGATGAGAACCAAATGTCCTAGACCGCTAGACGACGGGGCCAACGGGCTTATTTTATCATTTTTG
>Ga0076016_129_pt1 | contig 11523 bp, 10 predicted proteins | sample RifGroB1_FD_68078 | JGI IMG/M metagenome (GOLD analysis project Ga0076016, IMG submission 68078) | Parcubacteria bacterium GW2011_GWB1_40_14 | reverse complement strand
ACCGCTTGGAATTGTACTACGGTTGATAATCAGGGAAATAATGTCGGCGATTGGACTTCTATAGCTTTTGACGCTTCAGGCAATCCTTGGGTAAGTTATAGGGATGTCACCGCAACAGGGCTTAAGGTTGCCAATTACGTAGGTTCAGGAGGTAATTGTACTTCAACTGCGTGGAATTGCACTACGGTTGATGATCCGGTAAATGATGTCGGTAATTATACCTCCATTGCCTTTGACCCTTCAGGCAACGCATGGATCAGTTATCAGGATAACACTGTGGCAACTCTCAGGGTCGCAAATTTAGGCCAAGCAATCACTTCTTCAAAAGTTTATATAACCAAATGCGCCGGTGAAGTTAATTACTTCATAAAAATAGATAATCCGGCTCCTACAAAAGATGCTGTTCGGTACTGCTTTAAAGTAAATTATGCGACCGGAGGAGACCCCACAAAAGCGTTTTCTCAGGAAATAAGATCAACAGTCTCGCTTCGTTGAATTCCTAATTAACCTAATTTCTAATTGATCTAATCAAATCCAAAGTTCTAATATCTAATTTCGTGTTTTCATATTTTAGGCATTAGGTATTGTTTAGAAATTAGAGCAATTAGTAATTAGAAATTTTATTTGTATCTTATGCGGGGTTGTTAATAAACATCATTCGCTTTTAAAACAATGTGGAGTATAATATATTTATAACTTTAATTTATAGGTAATCCTTCGGCTTCGCTCAGGATGCAAGTTGTTGCAACCACTCGCGCGGCTCGTAGGCAACAACTAGCATGTTACAAGAAAATCCTTACGGTTTTGATCCATCCAATCCGTCTTCGGGCGGGGGGGGATCTCAAGATTCAAACAATCTCTCATCTGGCCCAACGCCGCCCACGCCTCCTCCGGTTGGTGGATCTGGTGGGTTTGACGGGGTTGGTTCAGGTGGCGGCTATGTGCCTCCACAACCTCCGCCGGTCATTAATCCTTTGAACGATTTAAATAATGCATCTCCAGCTGAGGCTCCTGATTATACTTCTTCTATTCCGCCGGCCCTATCGCCGGAATTGGGCAATGCACAGCAAGACACAGGTCGTAAGGCTCCAAATAAAAAAATTCTTGTCGTTTTAGTATTTGTTTTGTTACTCTTGGGTATAATTGGCGGTGGTGCTTTTGCTTTAATGAGCGGATTGATTAAAAATCCATTTGGTGGAGATACGACACCGGTTCCTGTTGTCACGTCTCCTCCGGCAGAACCCACACCTCCTCCTGTTGAGCCGCAGCCTGTCCCCGAACCTCCTCCGGCTCCGGAACCTCCTCCGGTTCAAAGTAATGACGATATGCGAATTTCCGATCTAAATATTTTGGCTACCGGTTTGAATTCCTACGGCATTAGCCACTCAAACGCATACCCATCAACCGGTGATCAATTGATACATGTTGGCGTAACAAATACTCCATGTTTTGAACTGTTAGCGGAAAATCTTATTCCCTCATGTCCTTCTGATCCTGCGGGTGAGCCGGCTTTTTACGGTTATAAATCAGATGGCGTGTCTTACGAAGTGACCGCTAAACTTGATGATTCTACATGTACGCGTCCTGGGGCTATAATGACCGGCTCGATATGTTTATATAGCATAAAGGGCGGTTCAATAACGCAGCCATAAGTATATGATCAGCAGTTTCACGGTTTTCTATTTGATGTTAGGCATAGTGTTAATGGTGCTTGCGCTCTCTATTATTTTGGTAACATTTTCGATGAAAAGATTTAACACTGAAACCGCTAAATGGTCTTCGGTATGGCTTGGATTATTTTTAGTCTTTTTGTTGGGATTTTACTTTACAACAGACGCGCTATCTTCATCGCCGCATCTTTTAGCGTTTGGTTTTGCCGGTGTAGGATTGTTAATGATAGGTGGTTTAGCACATAGATAAAATCAACTTAATGCAGTAAAAATTGTGGATTATGGAATTAACTCCGTACGTTTGATACGGAGTTAATTTATTAATTAAATTGTTCTTGCATTGAAAAAAATATAATATCGGCTTAATATAAAAAGTATTGGAGAGGTCGCATAGCGGTCTAGTGCGGTTGCTTGGAGAGCAACTAACCCGCAAGGGTTCGCGAGTTCGAATCTCGCCCTCTCCGCTTTGGATGTATAAGATAGTTTTTATGCGGGAGAGAGCAACTGCCCAGCCCTAATTTTTAAAATTAGGGCTGGACGAGAGTTCTCCGCCACATTATTTTATAGTCGCAGGCGACTTATAAAAGGCGGATCCGCCTCCGGCGGAGAATCTCGCCCTCTCCGCCACTAATAATTAAATAATCATGTCGCAATATTTAGTTTTTGTGGGCGTTATAGTAGCTCTTTTGGGAGCGCTATTTTATATCAGAGACATTTTTCGTCTCAAGACCAGACCAAATAGAGTTACTTGGCTGATGTGGTCTATTGCCCCGTTAATTGCGTTTGTGGCGGAATTAGCAAAGGGAGTCGGTTTGGCGGCAATACCTGTTTTTATGGTAGGCTTTTGTCCTTTGTTGATCTTTATAGCTTCTTTCGCAAAAAATAATTCGTATTGGAAATTAGGTAGGTTTGATTATTTGTGCGGCATTAGGTAGGTTTGATTATTTGTGCGGCTTATTATCAGGAGCAGCTTTGCTCTTTTGGGGAATTACAAATGAACCTGATGTAGCGATATTTTTTGCTATTGCAAGTGATGGTTTTGCTGCTTTGCCAACAGTAATAAAATCATGGAAATATCCCGAAACCGAGTCCTCTATAGCGTATGTAACCGGTTTGTTTGTTGCTTTAACCAGTTTTTCTGCTCTAAAAATGTGGAGTTTTGCGGAATTGGCATTTCCGATATATTTAGTAATAGTAGATATAATTCTGATTGGTGTGCTTTGGAGAAATAAAATTTTTGCAAAATAAAACATTAAACGTGTTTACAAGGTAAAGAAATATTTAAATAAATTTTTATGTTATCCACACAAAAATTTATGTACAAATTTTTAAGGAAGCGTATAATTAGTTTATAAAACATTTTTTGCTTAGACAGCAATTAATGTAAATATTAAAAATCAAAGATCAAAACGACACACTAAAGATCAAATAAAAATTTCGCGAAGCGAAACACCAGAATTTTGATTTTTGCATTTTGATTTTTGAATTATCGAATTATGAACTCTCCAATTAAAGATTTTATCAAAAAACATTATCGTCATTTTAACGCCGCGGTTGTTGTTGATGCATCTGAGGCTTACGTAAAACATCTTGAGGACGGCGGAAAAATGTTTTTGGCAATGGCGGGCGCTATGAGTACGGGGGAATTAGGCCTTTCTCTGGCAGAAATGATCAGACAAGATAAAATCCATGGAATATCAACCACAGGCGCCAATATTGAAGAAGATATTTTTAATCTTGTTGCTCACGATCATTACAAACGAGTGCCGCATTATCGACACTTATCTCCTGAGCAAGAAGTAGAACTTTTAAACAATAAACTTAATCGCGTTACCGATACTTGTATTCCGGAAGAAGAAGCGATGCGACGGATCGAAAATCAAATGATAAAAGTGTGGCAGCGTGCTGATAAAAAAGGTGAAAGATATTTACCATATGAATTTTTTTATCAGGCTATTCGTGAAGGTTTGTTTAAAGAATTCCATCAGATCGATCCCAAAGATTCTTGGGTGCTTGCGGCATGCGAGAAGAATATCCCGATTTGGACTCCTGGCTGGGAAGATTCAACCCTCGGAAATGTTTTTGTTGCTTTAACCCGCGGACGAGGCGGCCCCAATTTTGATAAAGGCATTAAAGATATTAAGGTAATGAAATCCGGTTTAGAGCAGATGTCCGCGCTTATTGATTGGTATCGTGAGAACGCAAAAGATAGCTCGATTGGTTTTTATCAGATTGGCGGGGGAATAGCCGGCGACTTTCCGATTTGTGTTGTGCCGCTTCTACAGCAGGACCTTAAAGAAGATGTAAAACTTTGGGGCTATTTCTGCCAGATATCAGATAGCACAACTTCTTATGGTTCTTATAGCGGCGCTGTTCCAAATGAGAAGATCACGTGGGGGAAATTAAGCGTAGATACCCCCCGTTTCGTTATTGAGTCAGACGCTACCATCGTTGCTCCGCTTATGTTTGCTTACGTATTGGGCTGGTAAGGGATGGGGATAACCTTGATTTGAGCCGTATTATTAAGTATATCGGTTAAATCTTGGCATTTTAGAGGAAAAGGGTTACACTGGAAATATCAAATATCAAATATCAAATATCAAAATTTAGGAATTCGCCTCCATTCACCATGGAGGCGAACTACGATTATTTTGATTTTTGCGTTTTGAATTTTGCTTTTTTATTGTGTCCTCACCAGTCGAAGAAATTAAGAGCCGCCTTGATATAGTTGATATAATAGGCGGCTATCTTCGTTTACAAAAAGCCGGGATAAATTTTAAGGGTTTATGTCCTTTTCACGGTGAGAAGACGCCGTCTTTTTTCGTTTCTCCCGAGCGCCAAACTTGGCACTGTTTCGGGTGCGGCAAAGGTGGAGACATGTTTGCTTTTATTATGGAAATGGACGGCCTGGAGTTTGTTGATGCGTTGCGTATTTTGGCGCAACGAGCCGGCGTTGAACTCAGACGTCAGGACGATAATTTTAAGAGTGATCGTGGTCGTATAGAAGAAGCTAATGAATTGGCGACTCAATTTTTTGAAACTCAGCTTGAACGTAGTACGCAAGGCGATGAAGCCAGAAAATATTTAGCTGACCGGGGTTTAACTGAAGAAACAATAAAAAAGTTTAGGTTAGGTTTTATTCCGCAAAATCGCGACGCTATACTTCGTTTTCTTTTTAACAAAGGATTTAGTTATGAAGAAATAGTAAAAGCGGGTTTGGCTATACAGCGGCAAACAGAAAATGGTGCAAATGTTATTTATGATCGTTTTCGCGGCAGAATAATTTTTCCGATTTTCGATACCCACGGCAGGATCCTTGGTTTTACAGGAAGGATTTTTGGTACAGAGCATTCGGAACAGGAACCCAAATATTTAAATACCCCGGAGACTTCAGTATTCGATAAGGGCAAGATATTATACGGACTTAATTTTGCGCGCACCGCAATAAGAAATGAAAATGCCGCAGTTTTGGTTGAAGGACAAATGGACCTTATAATGTCACATCAAGCAGGGGTTTTAAATGCCGTTGCAACATCCGGGACAGCTTTAACTGCGCATCACTTAAAGACAATAAAACGGTATACCGATACACTTATTGTGGCTTTTGATTCAGATAAAGCTGGGGAAGCTGCAGCTAAAAGAGGGATTGATCTTGCTTTGGAAGAAGATTTAATGGTCCGCGTCGCGCCTATAGTAGGAGGCAAGGATCCTGCTGATTTGGTTAAAGAAGCCCCCGAGCTGTGGTTAGATTTAGTAAAAAATAATACACAGCCGATAATAGGCTATTTTATAGACCGGGCCTGTTCTGCTAATGATGTTGATTCTCCTGAAGGCAAGAGAAAAATTTCTTCATACATTTTGCCTTTAATTGTTCGTGTTGCAAATAATATCGAACAAGCGCATTGGATTCAGGAGTTAGCACAGCGATTAAATATTAAAGAAGAAGTGGTGTGGGAAGAGATGCGTAAAATTACCCCAGCCACAAAAATTCAACAACCGAAGGTTAAAGATGTCAGTAAAGTTCAAACGCAAGAGCAGCAAATTTCTTCACGCAGGTTGCAGCTTGAAGAATATTTATTGACTTTGTTGCTACGTGCAGCTGCCGAAGACAGAAGATGGCCCTTGGATGAGGCTTTACAGAACGAGATACATAATTATTTTGTAAATTCTATTTCGCGTAGTATTGTGTTGTTGCTTGTAAATAGTTTGCTCAAAGAAGAAATAAACGATATAACGGTCGCTATGCGCAGCGAGCTTGCCCAGGAACACGCAGCAGTATTTGACGCTCTGGCCATAAAATCTTCCTTGCTTGATCTCGAAACTCTTATATTGGAAGAGGAAGCTGAAAAATGTCTTCGTGAGATCCGTTTGCTCGGATTGCATGAGAGATTGGATGCCCTCTCAACGGAATTGGCTTTTGCTGAACGAGCAGGAGATTCGGCTCGTTTATCTCAAATTGAGAATGACTTTAAAAATATTTCTGAAGAATTAAATCATGTAATGGGTTTAGTTAAAGTTAATATTAAATAATAAATTTTCAATGGCAAAACGTAAAAGAATAAAAAAAGCGAAAACCAAGAAAAAGATCAAAAGAGGGTCCAAAACCAGGAAAACTTCGGCAAAAAAGCATGCAGTCAAACCGGTGTCTTCAAAAAAGATCATAGTCAGTAACGATATCGTTGCAGAACTTTTGCGCCGCGGAAGACAGCGCGGTTTTATAACTTACGGCGAAATTCAATATTTGGTCCCGAATATAGAAAGGGATGTAGCCGGGCTTGAACGTATTTATGATGAGCTCTCACATGCAAATATTGAGGTTACAGAACCCCAGAGCTATCTTCGTGTTGAAGGTGAAGAAGAGGTGGCCGCCGAGCCCGGAGTTAAGGGTAAAAGAACCAGACGAAAGAAAAAATTAGCAATTCCCACAGCCCAAAATTTTGATTCGGTTCAGCTTTATCTTCGGGAAATAGGACGTGAGAGATTTTTAACGGCGGATGAGGAAAAAGAATTAGCTCGTCGCATAGAAAAGGGGGACAGAGAAGCCTGGCACAAATTAGCTGTGGCAAATTTGCGTTTGGTTGTTTCGATCGCGAAGAAGTATGTGGGAAGGAGTCCCAACTTAACGCTTTTGGATCTGGTTCAGGAAGGAAATATAGGTTTATTCCGTGCGGTAGAAAAATTTGATTATCGTCGCGGATATAAGTTTTCAACATACGCAACTTGGTGGATACGTCAAGCAATCACGCGCGCCTTGGCTGATCAGGCACGCACAATTCGTATTCCGGTACACATGGTTGAAACAATTTCAAAATTTACTCAAGTTAAGCGCAGACTTCTTCAAGATTTAGGAAGAGAGCCTTTGGCTGAAGAAATTGCGGCAGAAATGCAGGTGGAAGTAGAAAAAGTCCGCCATATTATGAAAATATCCCAGGATACTGTTTCACTTGAAGCGCCCGTTGGAGAAGGCGAGGAAGATTCAACTTTAGGTGAATTTATAGAAGATGAAAAAGAGTTGCTTCCTTCACAAATGGCCGCAAGAGAACTATTGAGAGATGAAATTAAGGAGATATTAAAAGATCTTTCTCCACGCGAACAGAAAATATTAACCATGCGTTTTGGTTTAGAGGATGGTATTACCCATACACTTGAAGAAGTTGGTAAGGAGTTTGGTGTGACTCGCGAGCGTATTCGTCAAATTGAAGCCAAGGCCTTGGAGCGCATTCGTATGCACAAGCAGTCACGTGCGCTTGAAGGCTATGGCAGTTAAAATGAAATTAAAAATCAAAATGCAAAGATCAAAATAAAGGTGATTTGCTTACGCAAAATAATAATCTCGCCAAAGGCGAGATACCTAAATTTTGATATTTAATATTTAATTTTTGATTTAATATATTATGGATACAAGAGAAATACGTGAACGGGGTCAATTTGGCTCACAAAGAAATCGCGATAAAACAAAAATTAAAACAAAGCGCATTGAAAAACTTTTTGATGTAAGTACTACAAAGCGAGTTAAATTGGGAGAACGTTTGAGATCGGAAACGGTTGATGAGTTTCGCGGCGAGCTTTCAAAAATACAGGCTTTAAGAAAGCACACGAGCTATGTATATGAAAAGGATTTTAAAGATACGATAATGCGAGTAAATAAAAAAATAGGGGATAAGCTTACCCCTATTCAGGAAAGGCATTTGAGAGCTTTATTTTTTGCTCCAGAGAGTACGACAAGATCATCCGGCCAGAGTTCGCGTCTGGCAAGACTTCATGCGGACTTGGAGGACGACTCACCCGATAAACCATATCAACCACTATCTAGTATTGATGACCAGAAAGAGTCAGATAATCCACTTGAAAGGTTAAGAGATCAAAGAGAAGAGAGACAGGAGAGGAAAGATAAAAGAGATAACAAAAAAGAAGACAAAGAAGAACCCCCATCAAATTTACCTATCGCAGCTTAAATATAAAAATCTCCTCGTAAAAAAAGGAGATTTTTCGTTTCTAGATCAGTATTTACGCGCTTCCTTTTGAGCGGATTTTGAGGCTATTTTGGCATGGCGTTCGATAGTATATCGAACCAAAATGGCTGATTCGCCAGCTGGCGAACTCGGAGTTCCACGCTGGAGGGACGAGAATGAGCAAAAAGGTAAGCGCGTAAATATTATTATACTCATTATCTATTCGCAAAAATTTCGGGATCAATACGTATAAGTTTATCGTCTCCGCTTTTGGGTTCGCCTCTGCCGTCGGTATTTGAGGTTGTTATATATAAGTATCCATCAGGACTCAGGCGCGTTGCGCGCAGTCTGCCAAATTCTTTAAGGAAATGTATTTTTATTTCCGGTGCCGAAGATATTCTTTCGGGAGTCACTAAATCGTTAATTTTTGCTTCATATAACGCTTCACCGCGTAAGCCGCTAAAAAATAAGGAACCGTTTATAAATTCTATATCCGCAGGCGCCCATGTATAATTTGGTCCGGAATTAATGACAGGCGTTTCCATTTCAGTTCTTGTTTCGTCGCCTTGTATCGTAGGCCAACCGTAATTTTTACCTTTTTCAATAAGATTTAGCTCATCCAGACCCGATTGAGCTCCTGATCTGCCATGTTCTGTTGCCCACAGGCGTCCCTGATTATCCCATACTAATCCTTGCGAATTACGGTGCCCATATGTCCACACGGCATTTTTGTACGGATTGTCTTCAGGGATTGAACCGTCATCTTCAATGCGTAATATTTTTCCTGCAAGAGAATTTTTATTTTGGGCTAAATGAGGCTGGCCCGCATCGCCCGTTGTTATATAAAGCATTCCATCGGGTCCGAATTCTATTCTGCCGCCATCGTGGTAAATTGAGCCGGGTATATTATCGATTATAACTGTTTTGTCGTAGAGGTTGTCTTTTTCCAGGCGATAGCGCTCAATTTTATTACGTAAGGTACCGTTTGTATCGGTAGTAAAATAAAGATATATTAATTTATTTTGTTCAAAGTTAGGATGCAAAACTAAACCCATAAGGCCTCTTTCGCCGCTGCTTTCAACGCCTTCAATGTGATAGATCTTTCTATCTGTGCCTACGCGCAAAATAGTTCCGGGTCTTTCAGTTACCAACACGTCTTTATCAGGCAAAAAAGCAATTTCCCAAGGAATTTTAAGGTTTTCTGCGATAATCTCTATAGGTTTATTGTCTTTAACGCTAGCGCCTTCTTCAAACGATACAGATCCGCCGGCAGACGGCACGTTGGGTTCAAAAAATAACCGGTTTATTTTATCTTTAAAAAGATAAATACTGCTCCCCGCAAATAATAGCAGGAATATGAGCAGAAATAATATATTTCTTTTAGGAGTGTTCATATACTTTATTATACTATGCCAATAGTATTAGAAAAGAACACTTTTTTGCGATATTTAAAAAAACCGCTGGCTTGAGCCATGCGGTTTTAAATTAAACGTGTTTTGAATTAGAAAAGTGATAAGCGCCCTCACATTTAAGTTTTCCGTTAGTGCCCAGAATGCGCACAGAGACGCTTATAACTTGTCTGCTTGTATTGAAAACACGGGCTTCTGCGCTAACAATTTCGCCTTCAAGTGTTGGTCGTTGCAAAGAAAAACTGCCGAACATCAAAGGCGTATGGCCTCCGGAAATCGAGGACATTGCTGCGTATACTGCCGCAAAATCCGCGAGGATTCCGATGAGCACTCCACCTTGGACAATGTTTTGATTATTATCGTTCGTGACGCATTCGTCAGAGTCGGCTATGTAGGTGACAGACGCAAATCCAGATTCAAGCTTTTCAAGCGTCATGCCACATTTGGTGGCTAGCGGTTCTTTAGAGAATCGCTCTTTTAAATACTCTAAACGCGGAGCGCTTGTTTCCATTACGATTTCCTTCCTAATTCTATATAAAAAGTCAATAAAAATATTTGAACGTCAAATAGCATACTAATCTTGTTAAAAATAAATAAAAAAGCCGATATAATATCGGCTAATTAGAGAATTTAAAGCATTTGTTTTTATTTATTTAAGCGGCTTCCAGGCGCCATTTTCGTGTTCCTCAAAAGTAAAGGAGTTTAATGGGCCGCCTATATAATAAATTTCATAGCCGTTTTTCTCAGCGGGCTTATAAACATCGACCATTCTGATCAAAATGTTTTCTTTTCCTGACGGGTCACGCGGCGTCCACATCGATGTTGGTTGAATATTTGTATAAAATATCATTATTGTACCGTTGGGATCGGTCCATTTAACGCGCCATCGAAAATCGTTAATATTGCGAAAGACTGTATACACAGGCTGTCGCCATAACTGTAAAGTATCTTTTGAAAAAAGATGGATAGTTACTATTTCGTAAGCGCAGTTTTGCAACGCATTGTTGTCTGCCAAGCGGGCATTTTCTAAAAGCACGTTTGGCGAAAGATAGCCCGAAATCACCGGGCGACTAGCCATTGTGTTCGTTCATGTAGTACGCGCCCCATTGATACAAACTCGGTCTATCGTGCTGGCCGTCAAACGTGTTCGGATCGCCCTTACCCGCAATGAAAATTCCACCATCATACAACATCGCAAATTTTTCCTGATTATAAGTGAAGATCGCCGCAGAAAGTACAAATCCTAATCCGAAAAATATGGTCGCCGCAGCAAATATCCGTCGTCGCATTTTTCAAACCTCAACCTTATTATTAAAGAACTTACCTTATGTCATATACCTTGTTACGCACTACGTCAAAGCAAAAAAACAGTGCGCTTTTCTACAATAATAAAAACCTCTTATAAAAAGAGGTTTTGTTTTTTAACTATGGACACAACAAAGCAATAGCATAAAATAAATCCGCACGGTCTGTTGTAATTCTATCTGCTCCCGATCTTATAAACTGACACATTTTGAAGGGGTCGTTTATCGTCCACACATCAACGGCAATACCGGCGTCATGGAATTCCTGAACAAATATAGCAGCACTGTTCTCACTGATAAGACCGTAATCCAGATATATAATTTCAGCATTAATTGTTTTTGCGCGCGCAATAATTTCATTAACCATAGTTATATGAAGTTTGTCTTTTATCAATTTACCCGGATCCCATCCCAACCGTAAGGCAGAATATTTTTCATGGATCAGTTGAAGAATATTTAAATCGCCTGAGGTAATAATGATGCGTTTTGCAATATCGGGATCTGATAAAACCATAAGTGCTAAAGTATCATAGTCAGAAGAGCTTTTCGGTTTTGATTCTATCTGAAGCTCGGCATTCGGATATTTGCCAAGAAGTTCTATAATTTCCCAAAGGCGGGTAATAGAAACATTTGTGATTTTACCATTCGCATCTCTTCTGAAATGTTGTTGCAGCTCGTCCCATTTTTT
>Ga0076016_135_pt1 | contig 12639 bp, 15 predicted proteins | sample RifGroB1_FD_68078 | JGI IMG/M metagenome (GOLD analysis project Ga0076016, IMG submission 68078) | Parcubacteria bacterium GW2011_GWB1_40_14 | reverse complement strand
GTTTCTTCTACTATTGCAATAAGACGATATCTTGAGGCTTAAATAATAAAGCACGAGCAAATTTATTTGCCACCCGCCCAAAAGGTGGTATTTTAAATATGTATATTGCGGGATCGCTTGCCTGCCGGTAGGCGGGTCTAACAGTAGGACTGCAGACTCTGAATTTGCATATCTTGGTTCTGAGCCAGAGGCTCATCCGCCTTCGGCGGAGAATCTTAAAAATATGTTTTTTATTTATATAATCTTGAGTTTAAGCCATAGCACTAGATATATTGGATCAACAGATAATATTGAGAAAAGATTGAAAGAACATAATCGTGGAAGGGTTAGATATACAAAAGGGCGTCGACCTTGGCAATTAATTTATAGTGAAAGATTCGTAACATTAAGTTTAGCGCGTAAACGCGAAATATATTTAAAATCTGGACAAGGTAGAAAATTTATCGACAACATTCTTTCTGAAGCTGCGGGGTCATCTAACGGTAGGATAGCTGACTCTGAATCAGCTCATCTAGGTTCGAATCCTAGCCCCGCAGCTTCGGACGGAATATCTATATAAATCTTGGTTCTGAGCCAGAGGCTCATCCGCCTTTGGCGGAGAATCTTCGCCAAAGGCGAATCTGCCTCTGGCATGACAAGCCCGGCAGCGCTGTTCAAGAATTCAAAGCAAGCCCCGCAGCCATTCGGCAAGCTCAGGGCAAGCCACTTCGACCTGATGTGAGTTTGCCGAAGGGTCTTGAGTAAACGAAGCGCATCGAAGGACAAATATGTGTTACGTTTATTTAATTTTATCAGTATTAAATATTAATTTTAATTATTCAATATGAAATTATTTTCAAAAAACAATAATTTTGTTAAAGATGCCGTTCCGATTATTTTGGTCGTGGCCATAATTGTCGGCTTTATATTAACCATCGTTTGGTTAAATAAGAAAAGCGCTTCTTCTCCGGAATCTGCCGAGAAGATACAGCTGGCTCAATGTCTTAAAGAAAAAGGAGTTAAAATGTACGGAGCCTTTTGGTGCTCTCATTGTCAGGCTCAAAAGACAATGTTCGGCACTGCCGCATGGAAAGAACTTGATTATGTTGAATGTTCTCCCAATAACGACCGCAGAGCTATTGCTCAGGAATGTAAAGATGCAAACATCTCAGGTTATCCAACTTGGGTATTTCCGGACAGTTCGCGTCTGCAGGGCGAGCAAGAACTTAAATTATTAAGCGAAAAAGCAGGATGTAATTATTCAGAAAAATGATCTTACGCCGCTTAGCGATAGTATTTTCTATTTTGGGATTGATAATTTCCTCATACGCCTTGTATTTACATTTTCGTCCGTTGGGGGATTCTTGGTGCGATCTATCAACCGCATTTTCATGCGATCTTGTAAATAAAGGTCCGTGGTCTGAAATATTTGGTGTTCCTGTGGCGTTTTTTGGAATACCGGGTTATGCTTTTTTATTGTTTTTGTCTGCTTTTCGCCCCAAGCATTGGCAGCGATGGTTTCTGTTGGCAGCTTTGATCGGGATAGCTTTTTCGCTTTATCTCACTTATCTTGAAGCTTTTGTAATTTTGGCTTGGTGTATAGTGTGTTTATCTTCTCTGGCGGTCATAACTATTCTGGGATTTATCGGTTTATTATTACAAAAAAATTTAAAAAATATATTTAAATTATGAAACGACTCTATAAAAGTAAAACAAATAAAGTTTGGGCAGGTATTATTGGAGGCGCAGGGGAATATTTTAATGTAGATCCAGTGTTGTTGCGCCTGACTTGGTTGCTTATAGTTGTTTTTGTTGCGCCTGACTTGGTTGCTTATAGTTGTTTTTACGGGATTTGTTCCGGGTCTAATAGCTTATATCTTCGGCATGCTTATTGTTCCTTCGCAAGACGACAATTCTTCTGCTGAGTAAACTGAATTATTAATGCAAATAAAAACACTCCGGTTATATGCCGGAGTGTTTTTTAGTCTTGGCTCCACCGGCAAGCAATATTTTGGTAGCTTTTACTTACTTTACGTGTCAACTGGTCCGGCCGCTCAAGTGTGTTATTATAAGAGCGCTTAAAGGTTTAATTTTAAAAATGAACATAAAAATAATAAATATAATCGGCATTTTGGTCATATGCGGACTTTCTTTAGGAGTATTTTTTTGGATTGATCGTAGTCAAACCGTTAAGAAAAATGAATTGCTATCTGTAGCTGAAATTTCAGAAACCATAAAAATTCCCGAAGCAGAAACAGAAAATATGCACCCCGTTTTAATTCCGGCTTTGATGAAAAAAGAATTTGACGGACGCGAATTAAAACTTGTCAGGATTCTTGATGAAAATGAAGTTTATACCCGCCATTACATTACGTATAAGAGCGGGGATTTAACGATATCCGGGATACTGAATATTCCAAAAGGTCAGGGTCCTTTTCCGCTTTTGGTTCTTAATCACGGATATATTGATCCCGAAATTTATACTAATGGTCGCGGTCTCAAACGTGAACAGGATTATCTTGCGCGTCATGGTTATGCGGTTATTCATTCCGATTACCGTAATCATGCCGAATCAACTAAGACGGAAAGCGCGGACCTTAGTTTTCGCTTCGGTTATACCGAAGACGTCATTAATGCTATTTTAGCAGTACAAAAAGCAGGCCTTCCAAATATAGATATACAAAATGTCGGCATGCTGGGTCATTCAATGGGTGGGGGCGTTGCGCAAAATGTTATGGTTGTGCGTCCGGATTTAGTTAAAGCGGTTGTGCTTTTTGCTCCTGTAAGCGGGGACGCACGGCATAATTTTGAGCGTTGGGTGGTTAGACGTCCCGAAATCGCACAAACTATTTTATTGACATATGGAAGCCCGGAACAAGAACCGCAGTTTTGGGATAATATTTCTCCTATAAATTTTCTCAGCAGAGTTTCATCTCCGGTTATGATACATCATGGTACTGCTGACGAATCCGTACCGATTGAATGGTCTCAAAATCTGGAAAATAAACTTAAAGATGCGGACAAAGAAGCCGTCTTTCATATTTATGAGGGTGAACCGCACGAATTTACTGCTGCGTGGCCGCAAGTTATGAAGCGCACCACGGATTTCTTTGATCTATACTTTAATAAGTAAATAATAAAGTAAATAACATGTTACAATTATTTTAATTGATTATGTTTTCAAAACTTTCACCACAAATCATAGGGTTTTTACAGGCGTGCGGTTTAACTTTATACATACTTTTTATTGCGACTGTAATGAACGTTATTTCCACGCAAAATTCTTTGCCGGATACGTTTTTGGCTCCGGCTATTTTTCTGATGCTTTTTGTGATTTCCGCACTTATCTCGGCCTCGCTTGTTTTTGGTTATCCTGTAGTACTTTTCTTCAATGGCAGGAAAGAGGCCGCAATAAAAATTGTTTTATGGACCGGAATATGTATGGTGGTTTTTTTGCTGGTATTGATCTTGTTAAGTTTAATTTTTTTGTCTAAAAAATAAAATTTAGTGATATATATGCATGAAGAAAAGATAAGGGAGGACGGCGATTTATCACCGGAATTGTATAAGGTTGCCAGGCAAAAAGGAACTGAAGCGCCTTTTTCGGGCGAATATTGGAATAATCATGAAAAGGGCATGTATCATTGCGCGGTATGCGGCAATGAGATTTTTTCTTCAGAAACAAAATTTGATTCAGGTACCGGCTGGCCAAGTTTCACGGAATCGGCGAATTTAGAGAATATTGAATTAAAAGAAGATTTGGATCTTGGAATGAATAGGATAGAGGTTATATGCAAAAAATGCGGCGCGCATTTGGGTCATGTTTTTAATGACGGCCCCGAAGAAAAAGGAGGTAAGCGATATTGTATCAATTCGGTTTGTCTTAATCTTAAAAAAAGCGGATAATTTTTATAGAATATCTTTTGGTTAGCATAACAGTTAGAGATATGATATCTTTTAGGTGATAACAGTTAAACGTTTAAATGCTTAATAATATTTATAAATTAGATATAACTATTTTTGATCTATTGGATATCGTTATCGTGGCGGTATTGATTTATATTCTTTTAATTTGGTTGAAACAGACCCGCTCGCGCAGCATAACCATCGGCATGTTCATAGCAGGCGCGGTTTACTTATTTGCGAGGAATTTTAATTTGCGAATTACATTATTTATTTTTGAGGGATTCTTTTCAATATTTTTGATCGCGCTGGTCATTATTTTCCAGGCGGACATCCGGAGGTTTTTTGAGGTTATAGGCGTTTGGGGAATAAAGAATAGGTTTAAACATAATACTTCAACCATTATTCATATTGCCGTTGTCGATACGATAATAAAGGCAGTTGAGAATTTATCGTTGAAAAAAATGGGGGCCTTGCTTGTTATTCGTGGTAATGAAACTATCGAGCGTCATTTGAATGGAGGCGTTGCTTTGAACGGTCAGTTAAGTGTAAATTTGCTCGAAAGTTTGTTCGATGATAATTCTCCGGGGCACGACGGCGCATCTATCATTGAAAACGATATTCTGACAAAATTTGGAGTTCACCTTCCTTTATCAAACGATCTTATACAGATAAAACAGCACGGCACTCGTCATGCCGCGGCATTGGGATTAGCTGAGCGCAGCGATGTTTTTATTATAGTGGTATCTGAGGAGTCGGGGGATATTTCTTTAGCATTTGACGGTAAACTTGAAAAAGCAGAAGATCCGGGAAAATTGCGCGCGGCTATGGAAAATTTTTATCGGGAAAAATATCCGCAGAAACGCTGGCAAAGTTGGGAAAATTTGCTTAAAAAACACTATTTGGAAAAAATAATTTCAATACCTATAGCTTTTATAATTTGGTATTTGTCCGCCAGGTAGTGAAAGTTTGATTTTTTATAAATTACGCGTATCGAATCAGTTTTGCAATTTTGATAAGTAAAAGTAGTAACTTTTAAATTTACGAATAGATTTTGTTCGCCAGAGGCGAACGATCAAACTTCTACTACCTGGTCCGCAAGATAAGAAAAAACCATCCGTTGTTATAGTAAAAACCCCCGCATTTTTAAATGCGGGGGTTGTATTTATAAAATAATTGTTTGTTTTCTGTCCGGACCCAAAGATATATATTTAATGGGAACATGGACTTGTCGTTCTATGAATTTAATATAATTTCTTACTGCGTTTGGCAGTTCATCCAGTTGTTTTATATCCTGAAGTTCGGCAGACCATCCTTTGAGGTCATTAACATAGCTTACCTCTCCGTCGGAGCCATAGAATATTCCTACGCTTAATTTGCCTAGCGAGCTCAAGACGTCTAATTTGGTTATCGCGATTTCGCTTATGCCATTTATGTTGATTGCCTCGATTAGCGAAACGAGATCTAGCCATCCGCACCTCCGTGGTCGTCCTGTTGTTGCTCCATATTCCTTGCCTTTTTCTCTTATTCGCTCGGCAGTTTCTTTGTCCATCTCGGTAGGGAAAGGTCCTTCGCCTACGCGCGTACTATAGGCTTTTATAACGCCTATTACTTTATCTATTTTCGTGGGAGGAATTCCTGACCCTTGGCATGCCGCGGCCGTTCCGCAACCCGAAGAGGTAACATATGGATAGGTTCCGAAATCTATATCAAGCATAGCGCCTTGCGCGCCTTCAAGTATTATTCTCTCGTTGTTGTCTAAAGCTTTAGTAACTATTGTTAAAGTATCTGCAATATATGGTTTTAGTGATTCTGCATATCTAAGATATTTATCGATAATATCTTGTGGCCAGGATATTTTGTCTTTGGAGCCCAACGCTTTGAGAATTGCTGAACTTTCTTCGTGGGCAAGGCGGAACTTTTTAACAAAGCTGTCTTTGTTTAGCATGTCGCCTACGCGTAATCCGTTGCGGGAGATCTTATCCGACATCGCCGGACCTATTCCGCGCAAAGTGGTGCCTATTTTGTTTGACCCGCGTTTTTCTTCTTGTGCGCGGTCGCGCATTATATGCCAGGGCATGACAAGATGTGCGAGCGTACTTATTATAAGGCGTCCGCCAAGATCTAAGTTTATTTTTCTTAGCTCTTCTATTTCAGTAAGCAGAGTTTCCGGATGTGCCGTGTTCATTTACTATGGTGTGGCCGGCGTTGTTTCCGCCGTTAAAACGGATAACATAATCGGCATTTTGGGCAAGCATATCTACTATTTTGCCTTTGCCTTCATCGCCCCATTGAGCACCCAAAACCACAGTGACAGGCATCTTATATCTCCTGTTTAATTATCAAAATACAGCTATTAGTTTATATAGCTTTAATTGTGCTTAGTTGCAAATCACAAACGATTAATTAATGCTTAGAATCATTAGGGTTTGTATTTGGGTTTGGTGCTTATAGTGGAAGTATTTTTTGCTAATTGTCGGTATAAAATATTATTGTGCTACATGCTAACAATTTGCGAGCGGTTTTTGAGGTCATTTTGGCAAGGTCTTTGCGCGATAGCGCAGAGCAAAATGATCGAAACCTCGCAGGCCGTCGCTGGACGGCCGAGAATGAGCGAGAAAATTTGTTAGCGATGGAGCCGTCCCGAAAAAGAACTAAAAAATCAAGTAATTGTGGATAACTGTATTTGCCGTATAGTTATGAAAGAGCGAAAATACAGGTGTAGATTCTTCTACACCCCACTCGCTCTTTCGCCCTCACAGGCACCCAACCCAACTCACTTGTTCTTTCCAACACAACCCAATTTTTCAACCCGCGGGACCCATAATCGGTCCCTCTTTTCTTATTTATCGTCTGCAAAGACGATTTTTTATTTGAATATTGATTAGAGCTGATATGAATAAGCCGTATGTTTTGACCAAAGCCGAACATATTTTATGGTTTTTGATTGTAGCGCTTTTTGCTATCGCTTTTGCTGTACTATATTTAACGGGAAATGCATTGTTCTTTTTTGTAATATTGGTTCTGGCCAATATCGTTTCGCTTATCAGTTTAATTTATTACGTGCGTACACATATCAATAAATAAGTTTAATATATCCGGCTTTAATTTTTATAAAATGAAGCCGGTATTTTTATAAAGTACGGATTTATCCGGCTAGATTATCTAAAATTAATGATCAGGTCGGATAGAGCTTAAGGGTTGCTTTTTTATTTTCTTAAATTAGAATTAAAATAATCCGGTTTATTAAAAAAGGGGAGCGGAATGCGAATTTCAAGCAAGTTCTTTAAATTTTTGCCTTTGATCGGAGCGTTTTTCTTCGGTGTCGGTATGTATTTTCATGATTTGGCAATTAGTCATGTCGTAGAAATCACTTGTTTAAGCATAAGCGTTTTCATCGCTCTTTATATGGGAGTCGTAATTTTTATCCAGCAACAAAAAATACTGCGCGTATTAGAGGAAGGAAAAAGAAAAGAAATATAAGCCACCCCAAACCGGGTGGTTTTTACTATTTTTAATTTGCCCAACTCTAATTCTTAATTAGGACTGTGGCTTGCCCAGCCCAATTTTATTTATTCTACCTTTATTTAATAAAGACTAAAAAATACAAAACAAAATATTTACTTAGAAATTGGTTCAAATACAAAATTGGAGCTGGGTTGCGTTTTATTTTTATATAAGGCATTCTAGAGAAGAAGATTAATTCCAAAAAATGTCTAAATACTATAATTCTCAGAGAGTAAAAGGATTATACGATCCAAAGTCAGATAGCCCTTTTAGATTATCAAGATCAAAGATAGATCTTTTTTTAGAATGCCCCCGATGCTTTTTTTTGGATAGGCGCCGCGGGATAGGCCGTCCGCCTGGTTTCCCTTTTTCCCTAAACAGCGCTGTAGATGCTCTGTTGAAAAAGGAATTTGATATTCATCGAGCGGGCAAAACGGCTCATCCTCTTATGCAAGCTTATGGCGTGGATGCGGTTCCTTTTGACGATCCGCGCATGGATGAATGGCGTGATGCTTTGCGTCGTGGCATTACTTATCATCACGCGCCTTCTAATCTTATGGTCACCGGAGGCATAGATGATGTATGGGCTAACCCGCAAGGAGAGCTTATTATCGTTGATTACAAAGCCACGTCAAAAGAAGGCAAGGTTAATCTTGATGCGGAGTGGCAGGACGGCTATAAACGCCAGATGGAAATTTATCAATGGCTATTCCGTAAAAATAATTTTCGTGTTTCTTCAACGGGTTATTTTGTTTATTGCAACGGGAAAACCGATCGCAGGGCTTTTGACGGCAAATTGGAATTTGAAATCGATTTAATACCGTATCAAGGAGATGATTCGTGGATAGAGAGCACCCTAAATCAAATTCGCGACTGTTTGAAACAAGATTCTATTCCCGATGCCGCCTCAGAATGTGATTACTGCGCGTATATTAATTCGATCGGCAAACAGCAATAACCAAAAATAGGTATTGCTATAATTGAAAATATAGTTTATAATTAAGATATAATAAGTAAATTAATTTTTATGGGATTATTTGAAAGAATTCGCGGCGAGAAGCCCGAAGAATATTTAGAAAAATTGAGAAAAGAAAGAGGAGAAGAAGCGCTCGGATCTGCAACAGACGCCGGCGCAATAGATCCTGAAACCGCGACTCACGCGGAAACAATTGAGGCTTGGCGAATCCAACCCAGCGCCAACGATCCTGCTTCTCGTGCGGCAGATAGAATAGCACTTGAACAGGCAAGAGCGGCTGAACAGGCCCAGTCTGCATCGCAGACAGAAGGACAAGCTGAAGATAACAATAAAACCGCTTAAGTTTAGTTATTTCTTTACCAGGTTAAAAAGAGCCCCAAGGGGCTCTTTTTGCTTTTTTAAAAACAACTCTCCTTGGTTCGATACAGCTCACCATAATTCGCCCCGTACTGCGGGGCTACGGCGGAGTGCTCAATTTTGTAACCACTCGTTATACGACTCGCAGGCAAAATTGGCAAAATAAGGTAGAATAAATATATGTATCCCGTTAGAGGCAGCAAAACGGGAAATTCTATGTATTTTGCGTTATGGTTAGACAGTAAATTTTAAGCAGGTTTAAGCGCAATATTACGGAAGCGCTTTTATTTCTTCCGTAAAGCGTTTCCTGTCTCTAATGGGATGGAAAATAAAAACGACCTATTATTTTCGAAAGATTTTTACTGGGGCAGCGCAACCAGCGCTTATCAGGTTGAGGGAATGAACACAAATAGTGATTGGTGGGCGTGGGAGCAGGAGGAAATAAAAGGGGCGCATTCTAAAGTCAGAGATTTGTCGGGGAATTCCTGCGATCACTATAGTCGTTTCCGGGAAGATTTTGACTGGGCAAAGGATTTGGGTCAGAACGCGCACCGTTTAAGTATAGAGTGGGCTCGTATTCAGCCTTCCGAAAATGAATGGTCATCTGAGGCAGTTGAGCATTACAAAGAAGTAATTGCCGCTTTGCGTGAGCGAAACATTGAACCCTTTGTTACCGCTCTTCATTTTACTTTGCCGCAATGGGTTGCAGATTATGGCGGTTGGCTAAATCCCAAAATAGTAAGTTCATATGCTAAATACGTCGAATTTCTTATAGAAAATTTCGGAGATAAAGTTACATATTGGTTTACGTTAAACGAACCTCTAATTGCCGCAGAAATGAGTTTCTTGAAAGGCGCCTGGGCGCCCGCGAAAAATAAAAGCGTCCCGGATTTTTTTCATGCATTACGCAACATGATAAAAGCCCATAAGACCGGATACGGTGTCATGAAACAGGCGGCGCAAAAGAAGGGCTATTCTATAAAGGTGGGTGCCGCGCATAATTTGATAGCATTTACTCCCTATAATACCAAAAGTGTTTTTGATGTGTTTTTAGCAGCTGCACTACAAAAAATTTTTATAAAAGCTTATTTGGGATTTTTTTCCGTCAAAACTGATGATTTTATCGCTGTAAATTTTTACTTTACAAGCCGCGTACACCTGACTCTGTTGAATATTTCAGCCGCGTTTGTAGGCATTAAAGATGAAGGAGAAGTCTTAACGGATGTAGGGTGGACAATGCGGCCCGAAGGTCTTTATCGGGTTTTGATCAATCTGATTAATTTTAAAAAAGAAATTTTTATTACCGAAAATGGTGTTGCAGACGTACAAGACAGGCATCGCGCGCAATTTATAGTAGAGCATCTCAAAGCAGTAAATCAGGCTATAGTTCAAGGCGCAGACGTACGCGGTTATTTTTATTGGTCGCTTACGGATAATTTTGAGTGGGCTTATGGGTTTGCGCCGCGCTTTGGTCTTTTGGCTGTAGATTATTCAACCTTATCACGTACGGCGCGTCACAGCGCACTGGTTTATAAGCGTATATGTAGTTCTAATGCAATAGCGGCAGATTTAGTATAATTTTGTAATTCGTTTAGATATCGTAATTATGTTGTGGATATATTTAGCAATAGGAGGTTATTTCTTTCTTGCTTTAGCTGCTTTGGGCGACAGGCTTCTTTTGGCCTCCTCTACGGTTGATCCGGTCAAGTACGTATTTTTAATAGGTGTTTTAGGCGGAGTTGGTGCGTCTATCATTTCGGCGGTTAATTTCATATTGCCCGACTTGCTGGGACTAAATTTTATTTTTTCCGGAAATTATTTATATGCTTTTGCCTCCGCTTTTGCTGCGGGAATTTTTTATGTGCTGGCTTTATTTGCTTACTTTTCCATTTTGAATAAAGTTGAATCTTCAAGAGTTGTGCCAAGTATCGGAGCCCTTATACCTCTTTTTACTCTAATTTTTGCCGCAATATTTTTGCGCCAGGAAATTATTTCTTATCATTTACTCGCTTTTCTTGTTTTGGTTTCAGGAGCATTTTTTGTGAGCTATAAAGACAGAAAAAGTTCATTGGTTTTTGATAAAAATATAGTTCTTATACTTTTTGCGGCTTTATTTTTTTCTGTTCATTTTATTCTTGTAAAAAATGCATATAATCACCTTCCTTTTATTGAAGCGCTTGTTTTTATGCAATTTGGTTTTGCGTTTGCCGGTTTTGCGCTTTACGCTTTATTCAAAAAAAAGTACTCTGCGCAGACAAGTAAAAACACCGCATCTTTTGCCGTGAGCCCTCTTTTTGTTTTTGTTAATCAGTTTTTTGGACTGATCGGCGGAGGCCTTCTTCAGTATGCAATATTTAAGGGTAATGTTGTTTTGGTAAACGCAATGCAAGGAATTCAATATGCTTTTCTTTTTCTGGCATTGTTTATCGGCAGTTATTTTTGGGCCAAGCTACTTAACGAATCTTATTCAAGGCGCATGTTGTTTATGAAATTGATAGGAGTTATTTTAATTGCCTCAGGCATAGCTTTGATTTCTTTTAAGAGTTGAGCAAATATGATATTTTTTTTGCAAAACAGGGGCAGAGGAGCTTTCAAACGGGCATTTTTGGTATTGCTTTTTGTTTTTGGTATTTTGGCTTTTCTTGTTTTGTCCGGGCCATACTTTAAGGCGGAAAAAAATATTAAATGGGGGATTACTTATTCAAAGATCCAGGCCATCCGCATGGGTTTAGATTGGCAAGCCGCGTATATTGAAATATTGGATGGTCTTAACGTTAATAATTTGCGGCTTCCTGTTTATTGGAACGATGTTGAAGAGCAGCAGGGCAATTATGATTTTATGGATTATGATTGGATGGTTACCGAGGCCGCTAAAAGAAATATAAATACTATTTTAGTGATAGGCCGGCGTACGCCAAGATGGCCCGAATGCCATGTTCCTTCTTGGGTTAGTGTTTTGGATCAAGCATCTCAAGATAAAGCGTTGTTGGATTTTATTCAGGTTGTAGTAACAAATTTTAAAGCTCATCCAAATATATCCGTATGGCAAGTTGAGAACGAGCCATTTTTGTCTACGTTCGGTGAATGCCCCGAAGCAGATCCCGGTCTTTTAAGAAAAGAAGTTGAAATAGTTAAGACTATCGATCCGTCTCGTCCGGTTATAATTACCGATAGCGGTGAATTAGGCGATTGGTTGCGCGCGGTAAAAAACGCGGATATTTTTGGCACAACAATGTATAGAAAAGTAGGCGGTTGGGGCCCTTTTAAATACGCAACCTATCCCTTACCGCCCCAGTTTTATAGGTGGAAAGCTAATTTAATAAATCGCTTTGTTCCGGTTAAAAAATTAATAGTTTCTGAATTGCAGGGCGAGCCTTGGGTTATAGGAACACCTACCGCTTCAGATAAGCCGCTTGAGGAGCAATACGAAACCGTGAACCCTAAATATTTTAAAGAAATAGTAACTTATGCTAAAGCTACGGGGATAGGCGAGATCTATTGGTGGGGAGCAGAGTGGTGGTTTTGGTTGCGGGAGCAAGGCCATCCCGAGATTTGGGAAACAGCTAAAGCTTTATTTAACGCAAATTAGTATCAAGATTTACGCGTTTGTCTTTTTCTCGCTCATTCTCGTCCCGCCAGTCCCGAAGGGATCCTTTCAGGACGCGGGACTCCGAGGTTTCGACTGTTTTGTCCCTCGTTTCACTCGGGAACCATGCCAAAACAGTCTCAAAATCCGCTCAAAAAAGCAAACGCGCAAATTTTAAGTATTAATTTATATGTCGTTTCAAAATTCCAAATTCTCGTTTATAGTCCCGGCACATAACGAAGAAAAATATATTAGTTTTTGCCTCAAATCAATTTTTGAATTAGATGGTTTTGGCGAAAGTGAAATTATTGTTGTAGATAATGCGAGTGAA
>Ga0076016_134_pt1 | contig 13915 bp, 9 predicted proteins | sample RifGroB1_FD_68078 | JGI IMG/M metagenome (GOLD analysis project Ga0076016, IMG submission 68078) | Parcubacteria bacterium GW2011_GWB1_40_14 | reverse complement strand
TACCGACAGCGGCGTTAGCTGCCCCGCCATTTCAAATACCAAAAGTTGAAATTTGTCATGCGACGGGCTCGCAGAGCAATCCTTATAATTCAGCGAATGCAGACCAGACTGCTGATGCGGGCGGTCACGCAAATCAGCATGTTGGACCTATATGGTTTCCTGGAATTAATGTAACGTGGGGAGATATCATTCCGATATTTGATATTTATGATAATAGCGGAAATATCATAGGCGTTTTTCCAGGATTAAATTATACAGCAGAAGGTCAAGCAATTTTGAATAACGGTTGTGATATTCCGCCCGGAACAATTATCATCGAAAAACAAACAAGTCCGGATGGTGATCAAACATCGTTTGAGTTCAGCGCAAGCTATTCTTCAAACTTCTTCCTTTCCGATGGACAGACAAACAATAGTGAAGCACTTTCAAAAGGAATTTATTCTGTAAGCGAACTTACGCCTCCACAAAATTGGACCCTTTCTAATGCGAGTTGTAATGATGGTAGTCCAATAAGCGCAATTGATTTGGGGATCGGTGAAACAGTAACCTGTACATTTATTAACGTATATACTCCAGTTCCTGGCTGTACCGATCCAACCGCCGCAAATTATGATCCAAATGTAACCACAGACGATGGAAGCTGTATCTATCCAGGAATAATTATCATTGAGAAACAAACCAATCTTGATGGAGACCAAACATCGTTTGAGTTTAGCACAAGTTATTCTGCAAATTTTTTCCTTTCTGATGGACAGCAAGATGATAGCGACCCCCTTCCGGCAGATATATATTCCGTGAGCGAGCTTGCTTTGCAAGACTGGACGCTTTCGAATGCAAGTTGTGACGATGGCAGTCCAATAAACGCAATTGATCTGCAGGCTGGAGAAATAGTAACTTGTGTCTTTACCAATACATTTACGCCTCCACCGGTTCCCGGCTGTACAGACCCAACCGCAACAAATTATGATTCTGCTGCGACAGAAGATGATGATAGTTGCGTTTATCCAGGAAAAATAATTATTGAGAAACAAACTGATACTGATGGCGACCCAACACTTTTTGAGTTCATCGCAAATTTTGTTCAAAACTTCTTCCTTTCCGACAACAATATATTTGAAAGTGAGCCGCTCCCTGTAGGCGTTTATTCAGTAGATGAATTTGATATACCGTTAAATTGGGATTTGACCAGTGCAGTTTGTAATGATGGCAGTCCAATAACTGCAATAGATTTGCAATCAGAAGAAACAGTAACATGCGTCTTTAATAATACATTCACGCCGCCAACGTATTCTATTTCCGGTTATAAGTATGATGACTTGGATAATATATTAAGTGATTGGACCATTTATATTGATGAAAATCTTAACAATATGTTGGATGACGGTGAGGTATTTACCTCAACGGATGACGAAGGTTATTACGAGTTTATTAATTTTTCAGCCGGTCAATATACTGTGTGCGAAGAGCCGCAGACAAATTGGTCACAAGTGTCTCCTCAGGGTTGTTATACCGTGGATCTCCCTGCGGATAGCGATGATAATAATGCATCAGAGGTAAATTTTGTTAACAAGTACACTCCGCCGGTAGATGTTTTCGGTTTTAAGTGGAACGATCTTGATAACGATGGTTTTTGGGATAATGACGAAGTTGGTTTGGAGGGTTGGACTCTTTGTCTCTATGGAGATGGCAACAATCAAAATTATCCGATTTCCCCGGAAAATTGTCAGACAACAGACGTAAACGGTTCAGTGACTTGGACCGTCCCGGTCAGTTCAGCATATGATTCCGATGGTTTCGGAGCTTATCATGGGTTGTGGATGCAAGAAAGCGGTCAAGCAAATTGGGAAATGACTTTCCCGCCCGTATCTGCTAATGGATATAATGTTGATATTTCGTTTAATAGTCGTGGAGAAGTAATATATCGGTATTATGATGAAGGATCGCAAGTAGTTGAGGCCGCAGAGTTCGGAAACCATTATACTGCTCCGCAGCCGCCCACCTATTCTATTTCAGGTTACAAATACGATAATGATTCAGAAGATACATTAAGCGGTTGGACGATTTATATTGACGCAAACGATAATGATGAGTTAGACAACAATGAATTGTCTGCAGTAACGGACGAAAGCGGTTATACATTCACCGGTCTTTTAGCCGATCAATACAAAGTTTGCGAAGTTTTGCAGACAGATTGGACACAAGTAAATCCTGACGGTTGTTACACGGTTTCTCTTCCGGATGATTCTCAGGATAATAACGCATACAATATAGATTTCTTTAATCAATACAATCCACCGCCAACATATTCTATTACCGGTACTGTATTTAATGATGCAGATAATGACGGTCGCGATTGGGAAGAAGGCGAAGGAACTCTTACCGGCTGGATAGTGTTCTTGGATAATAATCAGAATGGTATTTGGGATGACGAGCCGAGCACCGAAACCAACGGTGAAGGTGGTTATTCATTCAATAATTTACTTGCAGGAACATATACAGTATGTGAAGTTGCTCAAGATGGTTGGACACAAACATATCCGACTCCGGTATGTCATCCCGTAACATTGGGCGGTAATACGTTTTCGGTTCTCATTGCAAATATTTTTGCCGTCTTTATTCCTGCCACGTATAACTTTGGTAATTTCCAGACACCTCCTCCACCGCCTCCGCCACCTCCACCGCCTCCTCCGCCACCGCCAGGACCGTCACCCGCACAATTAACAGTTATAAAAGTAGTTGTTAATGATGACGGTGGAACAAAAGTAGTTTCAAATTTTCCATTGTTCGTAGGTAGCGTATCTGTAGTAAGCGGACAAACATATAGCTTTAACCCCAGCACATACACCGTTACTGAAACACAACAGACCGGTTACACGGCTTCATTCAGTGGAGATTGTGATGCCCAAGGCGTTGTAGTGTTGCAGTCCGGTTCAACAAAGACTTGTACGATCACAAATAATGATATCGCGCCAACAGTAACCCCGGTTCTTACTATCGTAAAATCAGTAGCAGAATCCTTCACAACTTCCGGTAGCACAATTAATTACACAATTATTGTTACAAATAATAGCAATACAACCGCAGTGAATGTAATTCTTGTTGATGTCCTTCCTGCAGGATTAACTTATGCTGATCCTCCGGGCGGAACAACGCGCACATGGAATCTTGGAAACATGGCTTCAGGAGCTTCGCAAACAGTAACTTATGCAGTTATTGTCGGAGCAAATGTTGCGCCAAGCGTATACAAGAATACCGCAAGCGTTAACGCAACAAATTACGGAACAGTTTTTGATGACGCGGATATAGAAGTACGTCAGCCACAAGTTTTGGGCTTTACAACACTGCCCAATACCGGAGGTCCATTTGATGCCTTAACTTATCAAGTAATTGTCTTGTTAACCATCATGCTTATGATCGCTGTTCCTTCTGCCGTAGCAACTGTTGTTATCGCAAGGAAAAAGAAAGAAGACGAGGAATAAGCTTAAGATTAAGAAATTATGGATAAACCGTTCCGACACATATCGGGGCGGTTTTATTTTATAGAACTAATCGATTTATTTCAGTATTAATTTCTATTTTTTAAAAAATTCCACCTTATGGTGGAATTATTTTTTAAACAATAAATTCTCTCATTATTGAATTGTGCGGGACTACGGAGTCGCCACCCGTCCATTCTTCTATTTCGTTAAGTAGCCTGTAAACTCTTTTTGCCCGAACATAGGCGTCCTGGCGTTCCGGATCGTTCTTGTAAGCTTCTACCGTTGAGGGCATGAATGCGAACAAACAGTGCTTTAAGAGCGGAAGTTCGTATGCCATGGATGTATCAAAAATATAATTGGCATTTTCGATATAAGGAATTATGTTTTTGAGCTCGCCTCTACGGACATAATGCCAGTGGCCCACAGTCTTGGTGGGATCAAATTCGCGATGAAGAAGATCGCGGATCATTCGACGCAACATGCGCACATCGGTCCATTCGACAAAATCGCCGTTTAAGCGTTTCAACTGAGTCAGTGGTTCAAGATAGATCCCGAACTTGAAACCGGAAGGAACGTTCTCGGTCAGTTTGTCGTAAAGGCCGTAATGACTGTCTATTAAGATCATCTGATCCGATCTTACAGAAAGCTCATCAGTTTGGTCTTTGATTCGCGTCCCGGTTTTGAAATCATAACGCGGCACATGAATGGTTTTACCCTCGACAAGATCTTTCAGGTGTTCATTGATCAGAGGAAGCTCAAGGGCTTCAGGTCCCTCCCAGTCGATATCTCCGTATTTATCGTGCAAATGCTGGTCTTTGTCGTAAAAGTAATTATCAACATTCAGTTTCATCAGTTCAATATCGCGCTTTCCGAGAATTTTTCCTACGCGGTCCGTCGTAGTAGTTTTACCGGACGATGACGGTCCGGCTATCAATACTACCTTGACACCTCTTTTTTTGGCTTCTTCAACTGCCAACGCGATGTTCGAAATTTCTTCCGAATAACGTCGTTCAGACGCAGAAACTAATTTAGGAAAGGTGCCATTTTTGACGTGAGCATTTAATTTCTCGACTGTTTCACATGAATGGTCGATATTCCACCATAAAGTTTCCCAGGCGTTTTTATAAGGAAGATGCGATACTTTTCCGCTATGACGTTTGTCGCGAAGTTCTTTACGTTTTTGCCGATAAGCGCTGAATGCTTTAGATGTGCGGTCATGGCCTTCGGTTATCAGAACACGTTCTACGATATCCTGAATTTCTTCCACGGAAGGGATTTCTTTGGGAAAGTCGTTTTCCAGGATAGCGACAACTTTGTCTGAAAGAGATTGCGACAATTCAAGGTCGTGCCCGCCAATTTCTGCGGCAGCCTTATAGATCGCACGCGTGACCTTATCTTTTTCAAAAGGAACAAGAGAACCATCTCTTTTATAAATATGGGTTATTTTTTTGCTCATAGGATATTTCCTTTTCGAGCAGAATATTTAGCTGTAAGGAACAGATGATTATGCTTATTATAAAAGAATAGACTTATTTGTCAATGAAAAAGTTGGTATTTTAATTAAGATTAGTTAAAGGTTTTATTGAAAACAATAGAGAATTACTACAAATAGGCTGGATATGTTAAAATATAACCTAAGTACTTACCTTGGTGTAAAGTCGTACGCCAAGGATAATTATTAAATAGTAACTACAATTAATTGGAAATTCGATACTTTTAATGCAAAAGTCGAATTTTTACTACTTGGTATGCCTAATAAGAAAATTTTACTTGTTGTTGGTGCTATTGCTGTGGTTGGATCTTTGGGAGCATTTGCAGTTATGCAATTTTCACCTGAAACTCAAGAATCCGCGCAAAATAATGCACCAACGCAGAATGAAGAACAAACGCCTCAAGCTACCGGAAGTATTGACGGTTCAGTCGACGCAATACTTAGCGAGTCTTCAGACGACGCAACTTTATCCGGTGAAGAAGAAGCAGACGCTTCTATGATCACATATGATGATCAGGAAGTATCTTCTTTTAACCAAACACATGACGAAACACAATTTTAAACTTATAGTTAATAGCTCTTTGGCTTTGGTTTTGGTTGGCAATCTTGTTTTGCCGGTAAGCGTTCTTGCCGAGACAGTTCCTCCTACACGTCCTGTAAAAGCAGATATCTGTAACAGAATAACAGCGTCTTCAACAGAATTTGATAGAAGGCTTGCCGAGCGCGAAGCGAAATTAGCACAGAAACGCACAGAGCGGGATGTTAAACTTGCGGAAAATAGGACTGAGCGAATGGAAAAAAGGACTGAAAAACGTGAAGAAAGAAGCGAAAACCGCGACGAACATTTTGCTAAATTAATGGAGCGCGCTGATACGGATGCGAAAAAAATAGCGGTTACAAATTTTGAAATTGCGGTTAACGCCGCAATAGAAGCCAGACGCGTTGCGGTGGATGCTGCCATAACAACTTTCCGTACAGGAGTAGATTCTGCCATAACCAGCCGCAAAACGGCCATAGATGCCGCTGTAGTAGCGTTTGAGGCCTCAACCAAGACAGCTTTTGATAAAGCTAAGGCAGATTGCATCGCGGGGGTAGATAAGGCAACCATACTCGCAACCCTGCAAGCTAGCTTAAAAGCCGCGAGAGAAAAACTTGCTACAGACAGGGCAGCGGCTAATAATACGCGTGACGCAATGAAATTGTTAATTGACGCCAAGAAAGCCGCATTTGAAAAAGCGCAAACTGATTTTAAAGCAGCAATGGAGAAGGCAAAAGCCGCGTTTGGAGAAACTTCTTCAGAAGATGAAGATTCAGAGTAGATTGATTTTTTTGTTGTTGTTCTAAAATCCCCGCTTAACGCGGGGATTTTGTTTATCCCGTTAGAGACAGGAAGCGCTTTGTTAAAGCGCTTCCGTAAATCTTGCATAAATTTCATAAATAAAAAATTTTTTTGTTTCGCAACGCAGTAATAAAAATTATTTGTCTCTAACGGGACTTAGACAAAAACAAAAATATAGTTTATTATATTGGCAACTCTAAAAGCTTGTTCTTTTACAAAAAGGAGAATAGTGAATATATCCACAGAGCTAATTGCCTTTGGGGTTTTTATTGTGGGTTATATTATTATCGTTTCGGAACATAAATGGTATATACATAAAGCTATTACGGCTGTGGCTTTGGGCGCTGTTTTGTGGCTACTAATAGCCCTAAGGGACGGGAAGGCCACTGAACCGGCAACTCTTATTCTTGGCGGCGAAATTTTCGGTTTAGTCATATTTCTTTTGGCTGCGATGACCTTGGTAGAGATATTGATACATTACGGTTTCTTTGACCTTATTCGCGTTAAATTATTAGCGTTGCACTTAGACAATAAAGTGCAGATATGGGTAACGGCTTTTTTGGCTTTTTTCTTGTCTGCGGTCATTGATAACCTTACAGCTACTATTGTAATGACACAGATAGCTTTAAGATTTTATAGCGGGAAGAACCTTTTAACTGTAGCAGCGGCGATTATAATAGCGGCTAATGCCGGAGGAGTTTTTTCGCCCGTAGGAGATATTACTACTATCATGTTGTGGCTAGCAGGAAAATTTTCTTCCTTAGAAATAATTATTCAGGGTTTTTTGCCGTCATTGTCGATGTTTTTGGTAAGTATTTTCTTCCTTAGTCGGAATATCGTTTCGGATGCCGGGTATATAGAAGAAGAGAAAGTATCTTTGCTAAGAAGTGAAAAAGCTGTGATAGCAATTACTCTTATTTCTTTTTCGCTTCCCTTAGTGTTCAGTCAGTTAGGGTTGCCTCCGTATTTTGGTCTATTGTTCGGTTTGGGGTGCGTGGGGTTAACCGTTTCTATTTTCAGGGTGTCGTCTAAAAGCATAACTCATCTTGATGCCAGTATTGAGAAAATGTTGGTTCGTGTAGATTTTGCCAGTTTGCTTTTCTTTGCGGGTATATTGCTGGCGGTCGGGGCTCTAGAATATCTAGGTATCCTGGAGCACATTTCCGAAGCGCTTTTTGGAGAACATCCGGCTATGGAACAGATGGTCTTTGGTAACGCCGTATTGGGTGTATGCTTTGACCGTCGGTACAGGAGGTTCGTTGCTGGTGATAGGATCCGCCGCGGGCATTGTTGCCATGGGTATGGTAAAGGAATTAACTTTCTTCCGCTATATTAAATTAGCTACAATACCGGCAGCGCTTGGATATTTTGCCGCAATAGCTGTTTGGTATATACAGCACAGCCTTTTTTTCTCGTAGAGAGCACAAGTTTAAATGAATTAATCCCTTCTTTTAAGAAGGGGTTTTTAATTTACCCAGCTTTATCAGGCTCTGATTCTTAATTAGGGCTGGGTTAGAGCTAGGTTTATACTTTCTGTGCGTTTTTGATGTATAATCAATTCTAATGGATACGCCAAAGAATATAAAAATAGCAATATTTGGAGGAGGATGTTTTTGGTGCACGGAAGCAGTATTTTCCGCCGGAGGCGGATCCGCCTATGGCGGAAAAACGTTGAATGGGATTATTTCTGTAACCTCAGGATATGCAGGCGGTACTCCGTCAGCTGATGGAAGAAACCCTACGTATGAGGAAGTTTCTGGCGGCAAAACTGGACACGCTGAGGTTATACGCGTGGAGTATGATCCAACAATTATTTCATACAAAGATTTGCTTGCTGTATTTTTCGCAACTCACGACCCTACAACTCTGAACCGGCAGGGCAATGATGCAGGCACGCAATATCGGTCAACGATACTTTATACGGATGAAGCTCAAAAACAGGAAGCTGAAAATTTTATTAAAGAACTTGAAGTGAGATCTTCGCAAGGCGCATCTATTGTGACCGAAGTAAAGCAGTTAGAAAAATTTTATGAAGCCGAACAATATCATAAGGATTATTACGAGAATAATCCTCAAAATCCATATTGCCAGGTTGTGATTGCTTCCAAAGTCGCTAAAGCTCAGCATAGGTTCGCTGAACTTTTAAAGGAGCAGGATACTAAATAAATAATTTTTTATTCAAATAAAAAACAACCCCAATCCGCCAGTTGGCGGACGGGGCTATTTTATTTCAAAGAATTTAAGATTTTTTATCCTTTTGAATTATTTTCCAGTGATATAGGAAAAGGGGAGTACCCACAAGTATCATTGCCAAAGCATTTGCCGCATTACGTTCGCGATCCGCTTCCCGCTGTTTGGTTTGGTATTCTAATTGTTCTTTTTGTATTTTTTCCTGTTCTTCGAGAGTTAACTCTTCAGTTGTTTGGTCTGGAAGAGTTTTTACTGCCGGAACTGGAAAACGTTCAGGATATATTAACACCTGATCTGCTTTTTTAAATACAAATACTTTGAGACCAAGATCAACTAATTGAACTAAGCCCATAACAACCACAACAAGACCTATTAGCGAAAATAAGTATAAATAAAGCGTTCTTATTAATTCTTTTCTGTCCATAAAAATATATTTTAATTTTAGAGCGGGAGTTGAGGGAATCGCCCCGCGGCTGCGGGGTTGGAGACCGCAAAAAAATTTTGCGGGGGCTGAGAGAATCGAACTCCCAACCGTGGTTTTGGAGACCACTATTATACCATTTAACTAAGCCCCCTCAATTAATTTTTTAAGAGTTAAGTGAGCTCGACCTCCGCCCTTAAAATATTGCTCACGTTTTTGTGCTTTATTTTTAGTATCAAAACTCTCTTGATACACCATATCAATAGGTAATCTATTTCGTGTTGAGACAACAAGTCCCTTACAATATTCTGCGAATCTTCGTTCTAAATCTTTCGTAGAACCAATATAAAACTTGCCGTCTTTTTTACTTTTCAAAACGTATACGTAGAACATGTTATTGATGGAATCGCCCCGCGGCTGCGGGGTTGGAGACCGCCGGTATGCCACTTACCTAAACTCCCAAAGCACACTCATTATAAGATTTGAGAGATTATTTTCAACAGTAGGTGGTAAATATAGAGATTACTTCTTTGTTTCTTTATGAGGAGTATGTTTGCGACAAAATTTGCAAAATTTACTGTATTCTAATTTACGTTCAACTGTTTTACGGTTTTTATACGTATAATAATTGAATCTTTTGCACGTTTTGCACTGCATTTTTATGAGATTTTCTTGTACCATAAAGATGAATTAATGTTTATTCGTCCTCAGTGAGCCGACGGTCTCGGTTTCGACCGGGACGACCTACTCGCGACCCGGGCAATTTTTAACGCTTAACGGGGACGTTTCGCTAAATTGTCCGCTCGAGACAAGCAGTTGTCTCGAGTCCATGGAGTTGTTCCCGTTCTTTATAAATTTTGAGCCGATGGTCGGGATTGAACCGACGACCTACTCCTTACCATGGAGTTGCTCTGCCACTGAGCTACATCGGCATACTAGCTCAAAATTTATTTAAAGAACGCAATCCCTGTAGGACTCTGCCATTGACCTGCCTGCCGGTAGGCAGGGCTACGTCGGCATTTGAGTGCCAGTAACTACATAAATGTACCAAATTTATTGATTAACTGCAAATTTCTTTAGAAATAAGCTTGACCATTCTATATTATTATTGTTATCGTAAAGACAAATATACCTTGACACAAAACCAGTCTGTAAAGGTGGTTGAAATGGTAAAATCCAAAGCGCAAGTAAGTGAATCTGTCGGTTTCATATCTCGTATAGATTTCGGCAGTCCCGGCTATCGTCGCGGATTGCTTGAACTTGCTTTTGATGTTTTTCGTAAGGAAAAAGTTAAGTTTATTGTTCTGGTAACAGGACTTGTTTCTACTCCTGCGCTGAAGCCGCTTTTGACTCAGCACAAGACCAAAGAAGATAAACTGGCTTTAATTCATTCATTTGCAGAAGATCTTGCTAATGATATCCCACGATTAACACACGAAGACGGCAAACCCGTAAAGATTTATATCGTAACCAGCCAGGCTACTACGTATGACAGTTGGTTAGGCAGAGAAGTTGCCGCACGGATGCATATTCTTCGTCCGAAAGATATTTTCTTTCGTGGTGAGAGTAGCGCCCGTTTTGTGCTTCCTCGTTTGGGACGCGATATTTGGGCTCTTGCTCCGGTGAAAGCTGCTTGGCGCGGTGACTATTTCAGTACTGTTCCTGAGCGTATTATTAGAGACAAACAAAAGCAGTCTTCTCAAAAGTATCCTGATGTTTACGTTGTAGGCGGAACAGCTTCGGCTATTCTTCGCCCGCAAGGTGAAATGCCTCGACCTTATATTTCTTTGCCGGCCTTGCACAGAATAATGGAAGTTAACACTTCTGAAAACCAGATCGGTGTTACGGTTCTTGAGATCTTCAAAGATACTGCGGAACCGTTTGAAAAGAATTATTCTTTTAAGGATATGGTCAGCCCCGAGAGTGAACGGAGCAATGTTATTGTTCCGGATACTCTGCCTAAACTTCAGCAAGATATTCTTAACGAACTTAAGCGCATGGGTCCAAGCACCGTTGGATTGCTTGAAGATGCTTTGCCTCCTTCTCGTGAAACTATTGAAAAGGCGATTGTTGCAATTAATGCAAGCGGGTTTAAGCCGCAGATAATGCACAATGAAAAGGCGGGAGAATATCAGTTCGATCCCGTTTGGTTTCAGAGTGAATTGAAGTACAATCTCCCGGCGGATGAAAGTGTTTCCGAAGACAGAATGCTGGCATTCTCTTGTCTGCATGCCGGATCGGTTTACACAGAGATGAAATTTTTTGCCAATTCAGTACCTGAGTTTATGCTTCGGCATAACATCGATATTCTTATCGGCTGTGGAGACTTTATTCAGGGCCTTAAGCATGATCTTGCCACCAGCGGTGAGACCATTGATGGTACTAATTATACCGATCACGAAAGACTCTCTTCCAAACTGGTTAATGCCGTAATAACAAAGGTTTTCGATGCCCGTTTTTCGGATGGTCTCGCTAAACTCAGCCAAAGGGCTAAAAAGTCTAGCGCGATCATTGAAAATCTCATTAACGCTTCGTTGATTCGTTTTTATTACATCAACGGTAACCATGATGAATGGGTTGTGCCTTTGGGCATGAGTCCTTTGGCGATATTCCATAGAGATCTTCTTGGTGGTGTCACCTCTGATATCTATGCAATTTTGACCGAACATGGGGTTACTGTTGATTCCAATTTCCTCAAGACTACGATTGAAGATCATATCGTTAAAACCAAGATCTTTGCTTTACCTTTAACAGGCTTAACTGTTGATGTTTCCCACCCGCATATGGGTCGTGCGTCAACTTCTTCTTTGCGCTCGCAAGAGATGCTTAGGAAGTCGCAGTGCCACATCTGTATGATCGGCAATTTCCATATTGCCATCAAGACAGCGCAATGGGATTCCGTGCTCGGACAGCGTATAGCTATGCAGCAGGGTTCCATTGTTTGGAAAACGAATTTTGAAGATGGTAAAACCAAACTTCTCGATGTCGTTGTTGCTTATCTGCGTGTTAAATCCGCAAATGGAAGAATTTTCATGACCGAAGCCATGTACTATGGTTCAGGTACAGAAAATCCTGATCTCAGCAAGTCTGATCCTCTTGAAGGTGTTTTGAAAAACCTTAACATTTAATTTAATCATCCGCTCAGTTCTAATTTAAAAAATTAGAGTTGGGCGGTTTTTTTATTTTATTTAAATATTGTTCAAAAGTGTATTATTTTTTTTGACAGCAGGTTATATGGTTGCTAGGTTAAGAAGTAATAAGTGTCTTTACAATTTAAAGGCGGGTATGGTTGACCACAATACATCATCGACATCACATAGTTCCAAGTTCCAGAGGCGGACCGGATATAGATTGGAATTTAGGTTATTTTCGTACAAATCTTGAAGAAATAAGAACATTCAGGATAGGAGCTTTTAAAAAATCAACGCCTGTAGCTTACGAATATTTATTGCACGGAAATACGCACATAGATCAAAAGACCCTACTGCTTAGCGGTATAGATCTTGAGATCCACAGATTTTTGCATGCTTGTTTGCATTCAATTTTTAGTAATGCTTTACCATCCGAACAAATTGAGAGTATAAAAAGTAAATATACCAATAAAGACGGCTCTTTGAATAAGCGCTATTTCCCCGGGAGAAAACCACTAAAGAAAATTAAATCTTGGGCCGCGGTATTTGGGGAAGAATCGGTCAATAATACTCAGATTGCTATAGATTTTATCGAAAAATATTTTTTGCCTGTTGAACAGTATTGGAGAAAAGATAAGAAAAAGAGGAAATAAAACAAACGGAAGAAGCACTTCCGTTTTTTGTTTTGGAAATCGTATATACAAACTAAAAAATGCCGGTTAAAAAGGTTTTGCACTTTGTTTTAAACCGTGCGACAATAATTTTAATGAATAATGTCGAACCACAATCTGACGATTCTTCAACGCAAAATATTCCTCCGAAAAGAAATATAAATAGAAGGAAGGTTGTTGTTTTTGGAGTTGTATCTCTAACAGCCTTTTGTTTTAGTTTTACGCTATTCTATTTAATTTGGGCGTTTCAGCCCCGCGATGTCGAAGGAGCCGAAGCTTTTTTTACAGTTTCAAAGGGTGAGCGGGTTGCTTCTATATCTGAACGCTTAAACGTCAGCGGTTTTATACGAGATCCTAGAATTTTTCGTTTAATTTTAACTTGGAACGGAAAGGCCGGAAGCATTAAAGCGGGTGAATTTATATTATCTCCTGCTATGTCGTCTTTACAGATAATTGATATTCTTAGCGCAGAGGCTCCGCAAGAGCCGGATGTTAACGTAACAATTCCCGAAGGTTTTACTGTTTCACAAATAGATAAAAAATTAACCGAAGCCAAAATAATTCAGGAAGGTTCGTTAATTAACGGTAACGGCATAATTGTTGCTTATGAATTTATTCCCGAATGCGACAGGCATCGACAAGGTCAAAGCGGAAAAGAAATTTGCGACATTTTTTATTCTTCTTTGGAAGGATATTTATTCCCGGACACGTATAGATTTAAACCTAATTCTTCAATAGAAGTTGTTGTTGATAAAATGCTCTCTAATTTTAACAATAAATTATCTGCGTCTTTGCGTTCGGATATAGTTACACAAAATAAGTCAGTTAAAGATATAGTAATTTTAGCTTCTATGCTTGAGAGAGAAGTCCGATCAGATATTGATAAGGCAATAGTTGTCGGAATTATGTGGAAACGTTTAGCGCAGAGTTATCCTTTACAGATAGATGCCACTGTTTTATATGCGCTTGAATTGGCAGGAAGACCAAAAGCAAAAGGAGAAGGCCCCACTTTAGATGATCTAAAAATTGATTCAGCCTATAATACATATAAGTATAAAGGTTTGCCGCCCGGACCCATAAGCAATCCTGGCCTTGCAAGCATTTTGGCTGCTGTTGATGCTGAGGGTTCGCCGTATTTCTTTTATTTATCGGCCTCGGACGGTACCACGGTTTTTTCAAAAACCTTAACTGA
>Ga0076016_112_pt1 | contig 20163 bp, 23 predicted proteins | sample RifGroB1_FD_68078 | JGI IMG/M metagenome (GOLD analysis project Ga0076016, IMG submission 68078) | Parcubacteria bacterium GW2011_GWB1_40_14 | reverse complement strand
CGTATGAAGTTGCATTGCCCGTGGGTGAAATCGTATAGTTCCCATCCCAAAATATTTGGTATCCTTGGGCTGGCGGCGCCATAAGGTCGTTACTTGCTCCTTGAGTGTGTCCGGTCAATAGAGGTGAGGTTAATAAATGATATACAGTCAAATACACTCCCGGCCAATCAGGACTTGCAGACTCGAAAAATAATTTCACATCATCGGAATGGGCAGACGTTCCTCCCGACACAATCTGAGTACTGGTATCTCGAAAGCCAACTAGCACCATATCGAACGGTGCGAGTACCGGCGAGCCGTCTTTATAAGCTTCAAAGCCCATGCCAGGCTTATGCTGGTAAGGCTCCCATCCTGGATGGCCACCGACCTTTGGGCCAAGTGTAATGATATTAGGGTCAGCACCTGTACCGTATGACTCCGTATGGGTATTAATACCATCCATACTGGATGGCGGTGAAGTTATCGCAGATGCGCTCGTATCGGGCACGGCAAAAAAAGATTGTGAATTATTTATTTGTTCGGCTTTCTGTTGTGTTTCAGGCTGTTGCGTAGTTTCAGTTAAAGCTTGTTCAGCCTTTATATTCTTCTGCCATAAAATATAACCTCCTCCGGCCAATACGATAATGACTGCCCCAAATCCCAGCAATAAAATTTTATTCTTAAGTAAAACCATCGTTGATTATTATATCATGAAAATAAAATCGCCTTAATTATTAAGGTGAAAAAGTATCTGCTCTTCTTAATGTTGTTCATACTTTTATATTACCTCTGTTGAATAGGCATGTTAGGCGTATAATTGCATAAATTTATTTCAAAAGCTCACTAGCCGATACAGAAGTTTTTTATAAAAGACAAAACCGCTTTACGGGCGGTTTTTAAATTATGGAAGCAATCGTTATAGACTTAATTTAATTTTTGCTTTATGAAGTCCGTGCTGTTAGAACCTATTTTATTAATACGAATACGTACTTTCATATTCTTGACCTCTGCAAATGAAAAACATTAGGGGTAGTGTTTTCAACGATGAACGCAGCCGGCCCAACAGCAAGGCCTGCGCATTCCACTTTTAAGCTTTGAGAGCGTCTTCTCGATGCGGATACCTCTNACGCCACCGGCGATACTTTTCTTAGTCATAAGATTATTTTACCAAATCTTCCCAACAAAAGGAAAAACATCTGCTCTCGCAGATGTTCATCCTACTTATTTACCATCGTGTCGCTGAATATAAGCTACAAATAGAGCTATTATTACGGCCGTAGTACTCGTTGTATCCCAACTTCAGGAATTATTCGGAAAAGCTCGGCCCCAAAAATAAGCCACTAGAACATTAGCCGCAAATGTGATGACAAATACCACTACAAACGTCTTCCAGAATCGCTTTTTATTCATAATCTAATTATATACCTAAAAAGTTCTGCGCCCCGGTTTCGGGCGCGATAACCTATCACGACTTTGCTTCGCAGGTCCCGCATAGCGGGACGACCAACTCCTTAACAGGGAGCTGTGCCATTTACCCCGCACCAATACTGAGCTCCCACGCTGGGACGAATTCCGAACGATACGATGGGAGGAATTATTCCCGTATCCGAGCGTCGCGCTGCAACAGATGCAGCAGCTTAATTCTTTATGTATTTAAGCGATTCTTTGTCCAGGTAAAAGTCATACATCGTGCTGAAAATTTACAGAATTCTTTATAAAGGCATCCGCCTCCTTCACAGCAGTTTTTACATCAGTTCGGAATCTTTGCTCAAGAAATTTGTCATCAAGTAAAACCAGAATATCTTTCGCAAAAATATATAGAATCATCATTCCGCGGCGATACTCTTGAAAATCAACGGATTGTTTCCGCAGAAAACGGGAAAAAATTTTACCGTGTACGCTTTCGCATAGATATTGATACAAAAAGTAAAGAGTTTTTCCCGCCGTGGGGTTTTCCGCATGATATTCATCGCACAGGTTTCGTGCCGAAGGAAAGGAGCGCAATTGATGGTCGATTTTCTCCTCATCAGCCTCATCGATGTTTACTGGTAATCCCAGTTCTTTCGAATGTTCGTTATAAAACTCTTTATACTTATTTCCATTTCCTCCCTCACGTTTTTCCCTAAAATAAAAGCGCACCGACGGTCTCAATAATTCCATAATGGCGATGCGATTTCTTTTATCCTCTGACTGATGACAAAAATGGGAAAATTGTAGAAACATCTCCATACAGGCGCGAACTGGATAGTGCGCAAAACTCGAAAAGTTTTCTCTTCCCAAATATTGAGCGAGTTTTACATTCTCCCAGAAATTTTCAACGGTCCCAAAAACATATATATGAGCTGATTCTTTTTCGTCGTTAGTAATTTGTTTCCACTGATTAACGTGTTCAAGCTGTTTCCGAGCCACTCCCTCCAATATCGAATAAACCGTATCAAAAATACGTTTCTTCTCTTCTTCTGGCATTATTTGCCATATTTTAAGTTCTTGGGGGTCGAGGATCGGATCCATATATTAAAATTCTATCAGTTGAATAATAGAGGAAATTTTCATTTTAGGAAAGACCTAATGCAAAGAATAATGAGACCATTGTGTATAACCTATTGCATAAAATAAATATATTATGTTATGATTGAAGCATTAACCTAAAAGGTTAATGCTTATGTCGCTTTTAAACTCAAATAATACTAAGTCAGTGAACTATAACCTTAAAGGTCGAATAGTTCATAGTTTATATGAAGATATTTTTTATAAATAAGGGATTAGAAGAAGAACTTTGTTCATTCGAAACCTGTAAGACTACGAGGGGTCTTGATATGGCAAAGAAGATTGCTTTAAGGTTACAACAGGCATATGCGGCAGTCTGTCTTGAAGATCTAAGAAATGCTCCAGGAAGATGGCATGAATTACATGAAAATCGGAAAGGCCAGTTTGGAGTAAGTCTTGTTGAGCCGCAAAGAATGATTTTTGTCCCCATCGGTGATCCAACGGACTACACGGAAAACAACGCTATTAAATGGGATAAGATTTACGCTATAGAAATTCAAGATATCATAAACTATCATGGACGATAAAAATAAAAAAATCGAATATATACCCACGTTGGCAATACCACCAGGAGATACTCTTGCTGAAGCTTTGGAAGAGCGTGGTATGACTCAAGCCGAATTAGCAAAAAGAATCAATCGTCCTCCTAAAACTATTAACGAAATTAGGAAAGGCAAAACGGCAATTACTGCAGAAACCGCATTGCAATTAGAACAGGTATTTGGTATCCCTGCTCGTTTTTGGAATAATTTGGAATCAAACTATAGAGATATAATTGCAAGAACTCAAAGCGAAGAATATTTAATTTACGAAATCAAAGAGGCAAAACAGTATCCTTATAATGAAATGACGAAATGGAGCTGGGTTGCATTAACACGAAAACCAATAGATAAAGTCAAAAATTTATTAGCTTTTTTTGGCGTTACGTCTTTAAAGAATGTTGTAGAAAATCAAATTTTAGCATCTGGATCTTTATATAGAATTTCCACAAAACGTAAGTACTCTCGTCCAGCGATAGCTGCTTGGCTGAGACGCGGAACTATTCTTGGGCAACAAGTTACTACTGAAAAGTTTAATGCCGAAAAACTTAAGAATTCGTTGGAAGAACTACGGGCGCTTACGCTATACCCCCCCCAAATTTTCCAGCAAAAATTAGAAGACATTCTTGCAGGATGTGGAGTGGCTTTAGTATTAACTCCGAATCTTAAAAACGCTCCCGTTAACGGAGTGTCACGTTGGTTAACACCTAATAAGGCTTTAATACAATTGACCATTCGTCATAAATATAATGATATCTTTTGGTTTAGTTTATTTCACGAAATAGGACATATTCTTTTGCACGAAAAGAAAGATTTTAATGTAGATTTTAAAGAGAATGGCGTAAAAGAAGAAAGAGAAGTCGCGGTTGATAAGTTTGCCACAGATACTCTTATACCGCCTAATCTGTATCAGGGGATTTCTGCAGTTGTACGAGGAGGCGATTTCTCTTACGGGCCGATTAAGGCATTTGCTAAGAGCGTTGGTATCCATCCAGCTGTCGTGATAGGGAGGCTGCAACATGATAAGATTTTGCCACCAAACTTTAACGGTTTGCGGGAACGTTTTGAGTGGGTCATAGAAAGCCAATATGAATCTAAGGGCAAATAAAATGAAGGAAGAAGACAGAACGGTAAAAACGTAATGTTTTTAACTACAGGAAATGAATGCCGAGGATTATAGAAATATAAAACAAAGACCCCTATTTGGGGTTTTTGTGTTGGGGATTTTAAAATTAATGTGTAAGGAAATTGAACCTCAAATACTCCGAAAGCTCAAATAATACAATCTTTTAAAAAAGCACCGAGAACATACTGGTAATGCTGATGGCATATTGATTACTCGCACCCAATACCGTCTCCATCTCTATCTAAACCAAAAACATCGGGGCCATAGACATAAACTTGTCCCGTATAATAAGGTCCATTACCCGACCCGCCAGCGCAGTCATAGTCACTAGCATCGGTCCTTAGACAACCCGAATAACTCGGATGGCAGTTTTGTCGCGGTATCTCCTTTGGAGAAGGTGGTGGCGAAGGAGGAGTCGCGGAAACTGACGGAGACGCTGGATCGGGCTGAAGTGTGGGCGGAGGAACGACTTCTGTTTGTTGCTGATCAGTAGAATCAAATGCAGAGGGGGTAACATTTTGCGCCTTCGGCGGAGCAAGCGAAGGAGATGTCTCCTGTTCCTGAACTTGTGATGACGGCGGAGTTGCTGTTTGCGGTGGCGTCCCAGAATTTGAGGCGATGGCAGAGAGCGTAAAAAAAATAGCCCCACTTATTGCGACATATAGCAGATTCTTCTTCATGAAAATACCATACCACAGTTAGTTGAATATGGCAATCTCCTCCGCAATGCTCCTATCGCTCATTCCAAATATATCCATCTGGCCCGCAATTTCTGGCAATTGAATATATGGTTTCTTCGGCCGAATATGTACCGATTGAATATCCTTCTATGTTATCTGTGATTAACGCCCTACAGTTTTTAGGTAAACCAGTATCTCCGTATTTGAGCGACTGATTACCAATTCCAAAATGATACCCCGTCAAAAACGATATCATTGCGATAATTAAAAAGAAAATTATATTGCGATTATTTTTCATAAGATTTTTTGCCTTCACAGCATTAATCGTCAGACGTTTCATCATCGCCAAACTTTTCATCAAAATCAGACTGTAAATTTACAATAGAAGCTTGTATGCTGCTTAATTTCGCGTCTTGTTCTTTTTTTAAGTTAGCCAATGCGCGATCGAGATACCAAAGGCCAAAAAGTATGATTACACCAAAGCCAATTATATAATCCATATTTTAAAGTTATTAATAAAACGTATTAACAAAAAGCCCGCCACGGGCCTCTGGCTTGCGCCAGACATACGGGTTTCCCCATATGGCCGATAAAGCAACCCCTTGACGGGTTTTTTATGCTTTATCGGTCTTAATGCCATGCCCACCAAAAGGCGGGTTTAGGCAAATTCAATTGTCGTTAGAATCATAACATAGCTTGACGAAATGGTGTAGTCATTGAAGGATTCGCTCAATTCTGCTAAACCATTTACATGAGCGGTGAAAAGGAAATTCGAAACAAAGTAGAAAAGCAAGTCTTTCAGAAAAATCTACAGACCCTAAAGCTCTTGGTTACCGCAGAGGAATTCCGAGATGCCGCAAAGCTAATCGTTGAACAAATTGGCGTTGCCCAACATCAGCTCCAAAAGGGAGAGATAAAACTATTCGACTATGGAATTCTTGTATCCGAGCTTAATTTATCACTTCTCAAAAAATTCCACCTGCCTATTCATTTCAGACCAGCGTTATCTAACTACCTACAAACGGGCGAAATAAAAAAGAGCCTTGTTCCAGACCGAAACTACTTCTTCAAATACCGACCGAGTCCGCTTAAGCTGAATCGAGAACTTAAACCCTTAGAGAGAGTCTGGGAAATACATCTCATCACTTACACGAAACTAACGACAGAGGAACTTAAAGCTGCGCTTAGAGATTTGTCGAGAGAGCAAAACAGGTATTTTCCGAAAACCAAGCTTTACAAACGCATCAAAGTTCGCAAGAATATTGACCGCGAGTTAGCAATTGAAACGAGCGCAAGTTTAAGACAACGACCGCGACTTCAAGAAAATTTGGGAACATATTTGAGTACAATCAAAAAGCAAATGGAGCGTGGGAAATTTCCAAAGGAAGAATTTGAAAAAATTAAAAAATCTCATCGTCACACAATTGAAAGAGTTAGAAAGGGTTATACCGCCAATGATATTTCAAACGAAACGGGTGTCTCGACGGACTCAGTGAAACAAACGGTAAAACGACTTAGGATAGAGCGCCAAAATAGATTTGAGATATAGCACTGACAAAAACTAGTTAAGTTTCTGTCACGGTAACGCAAAGGGTCAATGATAAACTGCAGCACGAGCTGCGGTTTTTCGTTTAGATAAATCTACGCTTGCGGTGACGTCATCAGGCAAAAGCCCGACCAGTACTTCACCGCGCTGGGCGGGTTTTTGCTTACAGAATCTCACCTCAGTTCAACCCCTAAATGCCCCGAGGTTGCCCCTGTGTGCCGACTTCGTGGCCAATTCAAAGGTCTAATGCCATCTGATGCGACTATCGCCAAATTTAAGAAAGTTGTGCAGCAAGAGCTGAGCAGAGAATTATCCGATCGTGAAGCCCACGATATGCTCAACGCACTTGTGCAATATTTTAGTGCCCTGGCGCAGTTTGATCGCATAGATTCAGCACAAGCAAAACAATAGTTCAATAATTTATCCAAAGCATATATGAAATCCATTCAAAGAAGATTTAACAATGTGAGTGAGAAAAACCCAAACTTTAGCTCCTATTTATGTTTTGCCATAGCTGTTGCGGGACAAGGGTTCAGTAGGCAAAGATTATGCCGATGGTTTTATAAATTAGTTGATAAAGACGACTACGCGTGGAGCGAACGTCAAGAAGATCTACGGCATCTTAATGAACTCACAAACAGGCCTGAAGCGTACCGAAAATGACACTAAATTCGCTTCGTGGAGTATCTTTATTGAATTTTAATACTTCTGATGCCTCAAATGGATGTTCTTCGCTATCTTATCCGCATTCTACACGAATCAGATAAGAGAGAATATTACTCAGTTTTTGTACATTCAGCGTTCACGTTCAATCACAAAGAAGGAAAGCGGCTGTGCTTCTTCGGGCAATCACAGAATAAAAAACTTTGTCCGCCAAACCCCAATTTCTGATAAGGTTCATATGCGAAAGCAGGGAAAACAAGTTGCCGACTCTTGCCCTGCCATCTAATATGCACCGTATTAGAATACTAAATGCTTTCCTTCTATATATTTTTATTACGATTACCCTATGGAATTAGAGGTAAAAGTCGGTCTACGGAAAAGAAAGCCTTAATAATTATTAGCAATTTTATACAAAGCGCTCATATGAAGGAGTACGAATATTTACCTCCGAAAATTGATAAAGACGAAGTAGAATATTGGGACATTAGAAATTATCTACATCTTTTCCTTAGAGATCTTGCAGAGAAAGATAATTCTCTTGGAAAGAAACTGCACGTAACCGACGAATGGGACGCTCAGCGCATCAAGGAAATAATTAATATTCCTAAAAATACCTCGTTTAAGTCTTTTGCCGATATTCGTACAGGGCAACCTTATTGGCACGAACAGGAAGTAACATATATCCCGTCCAACCTTGGAAAGAAGAAGGGGTTTATCTTTTTCTTTATCTGCAACGGTTGCGAGAAAAAAGTGAGACGTCTCTATCACCGCGAACTGGTTGATTCTCCAGTTTGTCGCGAATGTTGTCGCCTAAGATACAAGAAAACAAATCGGTCACAAAGAAACGTATCTCGCCTATTGAGACGTCCCATTCTATCCACCGAGGCAAAATACACCGTCTTAGAAGAACTAAAGAAGAAGGGCGTTACAAGCGAAGATGTACGCAACGTTTTCTGTTAGCTTAGCAAAATCACGTTATTGGTTTATGATTAAATTGTATTAATTTATGAAAGCAGTCATTTTAGCCCGCGTATCATCACGGGAACAAGAAGAAACAGGATATTCTCTTCCCGCTCAAGAGAAACTTTTGAAGGATTACGCCGCCCGCAAACAATTTCAAATTGTTAAGGTCTTTTCCGCTTCCGAATCAGCAAGTGGCGCGAAACAAAGAAAAGTTTTTTGTGACATGATGAAATTTGTTGAAAAGAAAGGTATTCCTCATTTACTCTGCGAAAAAGTTGATCGTATGACGAGAAATCTAAAAGACGCCGTAATAGTCAACGACTGGCTTGAAAGTAATCCCGAGAGACAAATACATTTCGTTAAACAGAACTTGATAATACATAAAAACGCAAAGTCTGATGAAAAATTCCGTTGGGATATTGAAATTGTCCTTGCGAAAAAGTATATCTCGAACCTATCAGAGGAGGTAAAGAAGGGCCAGAAAGAAAAATTAGCGCAGGGATGGCTTCCGCAAAAACCGCCTCTTGGCTACAAAACCATAGGCGAAAAAGGACATAAGATTCACGTTATTGATGATGGCGTTGCTCCTCTTATTCGTGAAGCATTTGAGCTATACGCGACAGGACAGCGCTCTCTAAAAACACTTGGCGAAGCAATGTTCGAGAAAGGACTTCGATCGCGTAGCGGTAGGATGATACCGAAATCCCGCTTAGCAGATATTCTTAACGATCCTTTCTACATCCGAAAAAACCGTTTTAATGGCCAAATAACTCCTGGCGAACAAGAACGCCTCATATCCGATGATCTATTCAACAACGTTCAAGAGATTTTGCGGCGAAAACATAACCCTAAATATCGAAAACATTGCCCCGTATTCAAGGGCCTCGTGGTTTGCGAGGGATGCAACGGACGGGTAACGTGGGAAACCCAAAAGGGTCATTGGTATGGACATTGCAATACGCGCAACTGTCCCTCTCGTCTCTACGTCCGTCAAGAAAAATTTGAAGAGCAGGTTCTTCCCTTACTGGATCGCATCGCAATCAAAAACAGCTCCTTAGCTGAAGTAATCCAACGGGGCATGCGGGAAAGTTACATGGATCAGGTCGCTTATCGAGAATCATCGCTTGAACAAATCGAGGAACATCGAATGCGCGTACAGAAACGCAAGGATACGATGTACGAAGATCGTCTTGAAGGGAGAATTAGCCTTGAACGCTGGCAACTAGAGGATAAAAAAGCAGATGCTCTTCTTGCTGAGATCGACGAACAGCGAGGCAAAATTCGTAAGGCAGAGACGGATTATCGCGATCTTGGCGCTAACGTCGTGGAGCTCGCAAGAAAATCTCGAAGGATCTACGAGAGCAAAAAGAGAAAACCGCAAGAACGTCACTTACTTTTTTCATTGGTTTTCTCAAGCTTAAGTTTAAACGCAGACAGACTTACTCCGACTTATTCGCCCGCATTTGCGACGTTAGAAGAATTTGCGCAGATTTGGAACAAAAAATTCGAACCAATACAAAACACCGCAATAAGCGGTGCTGTGTATGAGCTTGAGGCATTTGACAAGGCTATAAAAGCCAAGGAGTCTTCGGAACCTCGAAAAGATTTTCGAACCTCCAAAAACCCTCGCCATAGCGTCCGATTCTCTCATTCCGCTGAAGAATCAGGCGCTCTGCTCCGCAGGTAGGATTCGAACCTACGACCAACTCCTTAACAGGGAGCTGCTCTACCGCTGAGCTACTGCGGAACCCAAAATTGGTGCGGGGCCGCTGAGTTCAAAAGAATAATCCAATAGTTAACTGCGGAATGATTATTTTCATATATTACTTTATTAAGCTATGTTTTTCAACCCCATGTGTAATACGTCGTTTAAGAAACAATTGCATGTGCACCCCCTTAACAAATAATTTAGATGAGGTATCATCTTTTTGTACGTATATCTCATGATTTTTGCGAAAAACCGCAATAGCGGTTCATTATCGAAAAGCCATAGGATCGTCCGTAAATAAAGGTCGTTTATTAATCAAATTTAAAATCACATGGCTTATAATAACAATCGAGGTGGTGGCGGCGGATTCGGTCCTCGCCAGATGTTCAAAGGCGATTGGAAATGTTCCAATTGCGGAACAGACATCAAAGAATTGCCGTTTCAACCAAGCGGCGACCGTCCTATTTATTGTAGGGAGTGTCACTCAAAGATGCGCCCACCACGTCAGAGTCGCTACTAAAGTTGTAAACTTGAGAGTTAACAATAATACGCCTCGTAAAAAAGGCGTATTATTTTTATGTGTAAACGAGCAATGATAATTTGCTTTTTTAACAAATATATTGTATTATTAAAACATGAGAAGATACAAAAAAGAAGAAAATATACTTAATGAAAAACAGGTTCCCATCTCGAGCTTTTTGGAAGCCTATAATCAGAACATTCCTACGGGCTTTCCCCGCGCATCTGTTGCGGTATTGAAAAAATTTCAGAGTACGCACCCTACGCTATTTAAACATGGCAATATGTGGTCTATTGATCTGCACCGCAAAAGAATTATAGATTGGCTTTCGGTGTATCGGGATATCGCCTAAAGTATTTAAAAAGAGAAAAGTTGGTAGTATTGAAAGAGCATGCCACTTAAGGTATGCTTTTTATGTTCTTTATAAAAAGGAGTAGAAATGGGCTACGTGCTTATCGGCATATCGCTGGTTGTATGCGTTTTTCTTGCTTGGAACAGAGCAAAATTACGAGGTTGCGTTTTTTCTGCCAAGGAACGTCGTAAGCAGATACTAAATTGGTTGGGGGTTTCTTTTCTACTCACAGCGGGATTTATTCTTTTGTTCGGATCTGCTTTTGTTTGGGTTTGGTTGATTATTTCTCTTGTCGGCACAATGATCATAATAAATATAATTATCCGCTGGCTATGGGCACATAGCGATATAAAATAAAAAACCTCTTTTAAAAAGAGGTTTAATTTTTACTGTAGTATGGCCGGACGTTTTTCAATTTCATCGATAAAGGCAAGTATTTTTTTCCTGCTTGAAAGAATAATATATTCGTTGGTTACTATCCATATACCCGCACGGATTTCTTCTTCAAGTTCTTCTATAGTCCAAGTTATACCCTGGGAACAGATCTGTTCACCATTAAAACCCAAAGGCAGCTCTGTTCCTTCCGGTATTTCTATTTGAGAATCAAGAAGAGTAATAGTAACCTTAGCTTGCAATATTGAGCCTCTTTTTAGTTTGAAAGCGTTTTTAGGGAATTCCGGAAGATATATAGGAGGACCATTTTTGTTGGCCATTGTTAATTCTCCAAAGAGCTACTTTAATTACATTTTCCGATATTTTTGGGATCCGCACAAGGAAAGTAATTAACAGGCGGTTTTCATTACCTCTTTACAAAACGTGTGAATGTGCTATAATATAGCAGTTAGTTAATTCACTTTTTATATGTTGAACAGTAAATACTTAAAGTTAATACCGCTTTCTATTCTGACCATCACAATAGTTTTGAGCCCTATTTATATGACTGAGGCGGCTTTGGCGCCCTATAATTCTACTCAATCAGATGGCGACCTTATTAAAGTAGCCGGAAGCAATGACGTATATATAGTTAAGATTTATGGAGGCAAGAGATTTAAGCGGCTTATATTAAATCCTGCTATTTTTAACCAATATCAGCATTTGCGTTGGGAAAACGTTCAACTTGTAACAAATGAAGTTCTTGATTCATATACTACTTCAAATTTAGTAAGGTTGACGGGTGATTCCAGGGTTTGGAAACTTTATCCTAACGGTGACACGGGGGATAAACGTTTGATAACGACCAGCCAGCAATTTATTTCTTTGGGATGCGATAACGATGCAATATATACAATAAATGTTTTTGAATACGATTCGTATCTTCTTTCTTCCGGAGCCTTGGATCAGTGTCCCGCAACGCCTGTATCTTCTACTTCTTCAAACAGTACCACTTCAAGCAGCGCTTCCGGCACAACTTCAAATACCAGTTCAAGCGGCAGCGGCCTTTATTATTACGATCCTTCTTTTTATGCTGAATATTACGATTTACCAAGTAATTCTTCTTTCCCGCCTCAAATTCCCACAGGAATACATCTTCATCGCGGCGAGAAGGAAATCAATTATAATTGGGGGTTAAACGCTCCGTTGTCCGGAATGAATGCGGATAATTTTGCGGTACGTTGGACTAAAAATATGTATCTTCCCGCAGGTACGCATACTTTTACATTTGTCGGCGATGATGGTTTCCGTGTTTGGGCAGGCGGTTTGCTTCTTATAGACAGATGGATGGATCAGACCGCAACCACCGCTTCTGCAGATTACGTTGCTTCAGGCGGTAACGTTGCGGTTAAAATAGAGTATTACGATCATTTCGGACAGGCTAGCGCTAAATTTTCTGTAGTCAAAAAATAAAAACTTATATTTTTGTAACGAAACACCCGCCTTAAAAAGCGGGCGTTTTTGTTAAACGCGGGTATTTTTCGTGGTATTATTTATTTAGTACTATATGCCATCAGAATTACTTACAGAATTTGGAATAATATTGGGTCTTGCTACGGTTGTGGCGCTTATTATGCGTCTCCTGCATCAGCCGTTGATAATCGGTCATATTATAACAGGCTTAATAGCCGGACCCATTCTTTTAGATGTCCTGCAATCCCAGGATATTTTTAATTTATTCAGTCAGATAGGCATAGCTTTTTTGCTTTTTTCTGTGGGTTTGAACTTAAACCCTTTGGTTTTACGCAAGTACGGTAAGGTGGCTTTGATAACTGGCGCGGGGCAAGTGGTTATTACAAGTTTTGTGGGGTTCGTGATCTATATTTTGATGGGGTTTGAGATGGTGGAGGCGCTTTATATATCCGTTGCCCTTTCTTTCAGTAGTACAATCATAATCCTTAAACTTATTTCCGATAAAGGAGATCTTGAAAAACTTTACGCAAAAATAGCCATCGGTTTCTTGCTGATCCAGGATGTTATTGCGGTTGTGCTTTTATTTACAATACCGTTATTTTCAATGGGGCAAGGCTCTCCCCAAAAATTGTTTTCAACTTTTGGGGAAGTAGTTTTATTAACTCTTGCAGTATTTGCGTTTTCAAAACTGATAATTGTCCGGTTTCATTCTTATTTTTCGCGTTCGCATGAGCTTTTATTCCTTTTGGCAACCGCCTGGGGCATTGGTATTGCGGTTATTTTCCGCGAGGTCGGTTTTTCTTTTGAGATAGGTGCTCTTGTTGCCGGCATCGCGCTTTCGCTTGTGCCTTCGCGTCATGAAATATATGCCCGTTTAACGCCGTTGCGCGATTTCTTTATAGTTATCTTTTTTGTGATGTTGGGCGCGCAAATGACCTTAAGCGATCTGAGTTCGGTCATTTTTCCGGCGATAATTCTTTCTGTAATGGTGTTGGTGGGCAAGCCGCTTATTTTAATGGTATTGATGGGTGCTATGGGATACAGACGCAAAACTAGTTTGGAAACAGGTTTTACGGTTGCGCAGATAAGTGAATTTTCTTTGATACTTATAGTTTTGGGTGTCTCAATCGGCCATTTAGACCAGTCTGTTCTTTCGCTTGTAACATTGGTGGGCTTGGCCACAATTTTCGGCTCAACTTATTTAGTTCTGTTCTCGGATAAATGGTATAAATTTCTTGGTCCTTATCTTAAAATTTTTGAGCGCAAGCGTCTTATTGAAGGCACACAGCTTGAGAAGGAATATAATATCTTTTTATTCGGAGGCAACCGCATAGGTTTGGATTTTTTAGAAACATTTGTGAAATGGCAAAGACCATTTTTGGTTATTGATCACGATCCCGAAGTTATAGGCATGCTCGCCAAAGAAAAAATAGACTATTCTTTCGGTAATGCCGGCGATATAGATTTTCTAGACACGCTTAAATTATCGAATGCCGAAATAATAGTTTCTACTATTCCGGATCTGGAAATAAATTTACTTATTTTAGAATCCAGTCAAAAAGGGGAGAACAAACCGCCGGTTATGGTTGTTGCCCATAGTATAAGTAACGCCTTGCGTTTATATGAGGCCGGTGCCGCATATGTAATATTGCCCCACTTTTTGGGAGGCGAATACGCCGCATCATTTGCCCAAAAGTTCGTTCAAAGCGCCGAGGAAGTCCAATCAACGCGCATGCATCACATTGAGTATTTGAAAAATCGTGCTCAACGCGGCCATGAACATCCTATTTTAGAAAAATATCGCTGATACCGCACCATTTTTACAAGATGAGCTAGTGGTTTTGGAGCGTCGTAACACGCCAAAACTTTTTCAAAATTAATAAAGAGGAATTATTAGGTTTTAAATATATATGGACTGTAAAAAGTCGTACAGGATTGACAAGAAATAAAATAGTGATATTATAATTCAGCACCTTAAAATTTAACACAACGGAAAGAGGCCGCAATGTTTCTGGTTATTACAACTCCAAACGCTTTGGATACTACGGTTGCGGTTACGTCACCGCGCATTATTACGGAATATCCGGAAAAAGCTTTTTTGGAAGCTCGCAAAGCTTGCACCGATCAAAACTCGGCTTTTGTTAGCCAGGTTATCGTTTACGAGTTAACGCTCGATCGTGTCTATACTCTAGACGACGCTAAAAATGTTGATGGTGTTGTAATTTATATTGCGTATCGTTCGTCTTGGGATGGGCGGTGGGTTGAGGGTTTTTACGAAGGTCCTCTCGCCAGGTTTAAATAAAATTTTGTCGCCGAATTAATTCGGCGACTTTTTTATTCTTCGTTCCATTGTGAGACAACTGGGTTTTCGGTTTTATCTAATCCGGCAAGATCCTTCCAATTATCTAATAAGTCCGGATCAAAATTAATTGTTGTATTTCCTCCTAGCGTTATACCGTTTTGGCATAAAATTGTACCATAGATACTTCCTAAACCAGTAGTTGAGATATCGCAAGAACCTTTTACATAAATAAGTCCATTAACCTGTGTCCCTCCGCTTATTGTAAGGTTTCCACCTACAACAAGAGCCGCATATGTATTAGGCGAAGCGGTATAAGTTCCTCCGCTTATAGTTAAGTCGCCATTTACGACTAAGCTTCCTGTAAGATTTGTATTAATACCGCTGAGGTTTAAATCAGAATTATCATCAACTACAACGATGGCATTTATAGGGTTACCGAGTAAATATGTTCTTGCGGCATTTGCGTTAGGGAAGTGCAACCCGTTTAGCTGATATGGAGATGTTGGTGAGCTATAGTCTATATTTGGGAATGGTATTGGCTCTACGCCTGTTGCCGTTGTACCACCAATGTTTTCTGTGGTGTTAATAGTTCCGCCAGCATAGGCCCCGCCGTCAATAACCGAGTTTTGATGTTTATCAATATCTCCATTAGCAAATATCCCGCCACCGTCATTTATTGTTACGCTTCCGCTTGTAAGTGAAATATCAGCACCGGAATATGCCGGATAATTAAAAGTAGAACCAGCAGGGAAAAGGTCAATAACATGTAAAACTTTGCGATTTGTTATAGTTTTATCCGCAAGCCCGCGTATGAATACTAACGGCCAGTGAGAATCTTCATCGTCAACGTCTATATCAACGTTCGTTGTCGTATTTAAATCAGGAATAATACTCCCTTCGTATGTATTGTCGTTTAGATATTGCAGGGTTGCTTCCTGCATATTTGATTCAGCAGTATAGAAAGCTTGATCGCTATGGGTATTATTTTGTGCTTTTTGCGCTTCGGTTGCGGCGGACGTTGCGGTAATTAATACCGCGCCCAAACTTAATAAACCAACGGCAAATACTACCATTAAATTAACGAGTCCTTTTTGGTGGTGGTTTTTATTTATAATGTTGGAAGATGTATTACTGGGCATAAATAATATTATGGTGAGCGTTGTGCTACAGTTGTTGTTACGGATAAAGTTTCTTTCGCATTTTTTGCCTTTAAAGTATAGCTTATGCGGACTGATTTTTTCAATGCGGTAAAAGCGAGATTATTTATTTCTATATCATTACCGGTTATTGCAGAGCCATCAAGAGTAATATTTGTACCGGTTAACGCAATTGTTTTATATGAAAAATCTCCTAAGGTTAAATCAAGCGTTGAAGCGGCAGGAGAGCTTATTTGCGCGCTTTGTTTAACCCAATAGGTTAGTGTGCTTGCTATAAATTCAGCATTGGCATTTAGGCGGTTTGCGCGCTGTATAGCTCGGATATCTTTTACCCCCTTTGTCATGATTAAGGTTAATCCTGTGGCTGTAAATACGCTAAAAGATAAAGCCACTAAGAGTTCTATCATAGAAAATCCGGCTCTTTTATCAAAAGGCTGGACAAGTCCGGCAGATGAACCAACATCCGAACTTTTAATCCCATCTTTTATGAATTGTTTAAACTTAAAGAGTGAAATATACATATGTTTCTAGGGTCAAAGTATTTGGTGGGGGAATATTTTTACGGATTATAGTCGCGGTTATTTTCTTTGTATTAGGATCAAGTGTTGCTCCTGGCGCAGAAGAGTCAACTATACTATTGGGGAAAATAGTATTGGGTTGATCACGAAATACAGGATTTATTGTCAGTGAACGAGTATATGAGTTTGTATCCAGCGATTCTTCACCGTCCACCAATATCCACGTATCAGGATCTGTTGTTGTATTTATTTCGGGATGGCAGGGTAGAGGAGAAACGCATGTTAGATTGTTAAGTCCTGTCGCAGTCCAATTTGTTTGTTCCAGATCTTTTGTAACCTCTATTAATTCCCGCAAATACATTGTTGCCTTTAGTTTATCTTGATTGAGGCGCGAAAGTTTTATGGATTGAATCCTTAATGTTTGAAATGCTACGCCAAATGTTGCTATTAATGCCACACTTAACATAAGTCATCTCCGGCGGCGTTTTTAACAGTAACAGTAATTGTTGTTGCGGGTTCGGCCGTTGCGGTAATGCGTTTGAAAACTATCTGATCAGTGACTGGCGCTACTGACAAGGAAAATATTGATGCAGATAAATCTATAGTTTTGCCGACGCATGGACTGATACACGGTCCAGTAAATAGAATTATTTTTTTTGCAACAGTATCTATATATATTCCATGGTCTGAATTATCTGCACCGCTTGCGGATCTGTTTCTGGCTTCTTCAAGTATATTTATTACTTTAGTTTGGCTATCTTTAAGCGTGTTATTTGTATTTGCGCCACGGAAACGGATTATTACGGCAACAGAAAGCACAAGAATTATGCTTATAACCAGCAATATTTCAATTACGCTGAAACCGGCAACAGCTTTAGCTTTTTTTGTATGAAAGGGCGAATAAAATTTTAAGTTTCTGCTAGCCGGAAAAATTTTAAACGATATGGAAGGAAGTTTCATATATAGGTAAGAATATAGATAGAGCTATCAACATAACGACAATGCCTACGCCGATAATTAATAATGGTTCAAGTAGTGAGGTCATAATTTGTGCACGGTGGCGTACGGCGCGGTCATAGTAATCAGTAAGTCGTGTAAAACTTTCATCAAGGCGTCCTGAGCGTTCACCAACTTCAATTATTCTGCGTAATTGTAACGGAAACAGAGCCGGAAAATGTTCAAGCACACCGGAAAGCGGAACACCATGTGAAAGAAGAGGTCGGGCGGTTTTTAATGCTTCACGATACACATCATTTGATATGGTATTTTTTGTAATATCTACGGCGGTCATTAGCTGGGCCCCACTTGAAATTAAAGATTGAAGAGAACGGAAAAAAGTAGCAAGGTTAAATTCTTTGATGATAGGCCCGAAAATAGGCATTTTAAGAAGAGTGCGGTTAAAAATATAATGGCCTCGTTTTGTGCGTAAAGCCATAGTAAATCCGGATGCAAACAAAAATATTACTAAAAGTATCTGAAGGGGATAGGCGCTAAGAAAATCTTTTACGCCCAATATAGAGCGTGTTATTAACGGTAAAGGTACGCCGATTTCTTCATAGAGAGCCGCAATTTTGGGCAAAACAAATACAACGAGTCCTACTAAAACAACAAGCATAAATAGTATGACTATTACAGGATAGGCCATCTGTTCTTTTATTTTGCTCTCAAGTTCCTGTTGTCTTTCAAGGTCGTCAGACAAGCGGTCCAGCGTATCATTCAATTGGCCGCTGATCTCTCCAATGCGTATAGACTCAACAAGGAATTTTGGGAAATATTTGGGATATTTAGCCAGGGTATTTGATAATTTTTGTCCGTTTTGTATATCGCCAATTATTGAGAGAAGAACTTTTTTCAAACGCGTAGATTTGCTTTGCTGTTCAAGGGTGCGTAATGCGTCCGCAAGAGAAAGCCCGGAGGCCAGCATTGTAGAAAGATTGCGTAAAAAATAAACGCGTTCGGTTTTTGAGAAATTTTTAGAAATGAACGGTATATACGGTTTTCTTTGTTAATAATGCGATAAACAAATTTTGGCATATTTATGTATTTCTAGTCGTTCTAAGTACCTCTTCAAAAGTTGTTATTCCCGCAAAAACTTTTTCTAATCCGTCCGTAGTCATATCTTTGAAGCCGGATGCTTCAGCCGTGTCTTTTATTTTTTCCGGTGAAGCGTGTTCCAGTACCATGTCGTGTATTTCTTTATTTAGTTCCAGCAACTCAAACATGCCCACGCGTCCTAAATAACCCGTATCCAGACATGCTTCACATCCCTGTCCCGTGTTAAAAGTTTTATCTTTCAGGTCGCTAAGTGAAACTTTCATTTTTTCTAGGATTTGCATTATATCCTTACGCTCTTCTATTTTTTTTAAGATAACAGGTTCAAGTTTCTGGAGTTTTGCGCAGTGTTCACATACTTTTCTTACCAGACGTTGTCCGACAACAAGGTTTACTACAGAGACCACCATAAAGTCTTCAACGTCCATTTCAATAAAACGGGTTAATACCGAAGGCGCGTCATTTGTATGTACTGTTGTGAAAACTATATGTCCTGTTAACGCGGCGTCCGCGGCCATTAGGGCTGTTTCTGAGTCGCGTATTTCGCCGATCATAATAACGTCAGGATCCTGGCGCAGTAATGAGCGCAGGCCTGAGGCGAACGAAAGGTTTATCCTTGTGTTTATCTGTATCTGGTTTGCCCCGTCTAAGGCATATTCAATAGGGTCTTCAAGGGTTGAGATATTTATACCGTCTTTTTTAAGCAGGTTTAGGAGGCTATAAAGGGTCGTTGTTTTGCCCGAACCTGTGGGACCGGAAGCAACTATCATACCAAATGGCTTCTCGGCGTTGCGCAATAAAATATCTGCCTGCTCTTTTGAAAAACCCAAATGTTCAATAGAAATATCTTTATGCGTGTCATCCAAAATACGCATCGCGATTTTTTCTCCGTAAAGTGTAGGCGCGGTAGAAACACGCAAAGATGTCGAGGTTTTGTTTTCAAGTTCAATGCGGCCGTCTTGCGGGAGACGGAATTCATCTATCCTCAAGTTAGATAAAATTTTAAAACGAGCAATTAAAGCAGCGTGTATTTCTTTCGGTAACACGACCATAGTATGTAAAATTCCGTCTATACGGAAACGCACAACAACATCATTGCGCGTGGGTTCAATATGTATATCACTCGCTTTTTCTTTTAACGCGTACTCAATTATAAGGTCGCCGAGTTCAACAATATTCGTAGTATTTCCGGTTTCTATTTCGGTCAAGGCGAGAATTTCTTCTTTAAAATCGCGTTTGTAGTTTTGCAAAATAAAATCAATATCTTCCTGGGTTGCTTGAAACCAGGAGATCTTATCGGTAAAACGTTCCGCGATAAAATCTTTAAGCGTAGAGTTTTCCGGGTCAAGCGCGGCAATTTTAATTTCGTTCTTTGAAGCGCTAAAAATAAAAGCCCCAAATTCTTGGAGTAACTGCCTAGGCATAAGTTCGATGATTTCTTTCGGAGGCAGCGTAGTTTTAAATTTTTCGGGGAGGGGAGAGTGTGTTTTTTGCATGTATATATGAGAATTAAAATAACTAATCAATTATAAACTAAATAAATAGAAAAGTCAACCCCACACCATTTTTACAAGATAAGCTGGTGGTTTTGGAGCGTTACAACACTCCAAAACGTTTTCAAATTAAGATAACAAAAAAACAATCACCAAATTTTTAGGGTCAACAA
>Ga0076016_116_pt1 | contig 25772 bp, 24 predicted proteins | sample RifGroB1_FD_68078 | JGI IMG/M metagenome (GOLD analysis project Ga0076016, IMG submission 68078) | Parcubacteria bacterium GW2011_GWB1_40_14 | reverse complement strand
GCTTCTGCCGAAAAAGCTCGTAGACTTTTTCGGCGATTTACTTAAGCCCAATTTTCTAACGGGGTTTCACGTGAAACACTTCGACCCGCGCTCAGTGTAAACACTTCGACTTTGCTCAGTGTAAACACTTGATCAGTATAGAACGATATTTCCGGATGCGTCACGTATCCGGACCCGTGTTTCTTTAGCGGAAAGCGCGCGTTCTTTAAGCGGTATTGTAAGAGGTATAACGGTCCCGTTGGGGAGTATTTCCCGGACCGGATCGCCTCGCCTGATAAAAAAATACATTTCTGCCATAACGCCTGCGCTGAATTTACCATCGCGAAAGGCTAAAAATATGCCACTATTACAATCAGGCAAGACATTTTCAATAAAATAAGTCATACCGTTACCGGTCTTTTCTCTGTACAAAGCGTAACCGTCTTGATGCTTCTGAGCGTTCGGGTTTTCTATGATGCAATCAGGAAAGGCCGTATTTATTGCTAAAATAAGCTGGCGCTCCAGATCAGTACTATACGTATTTATCGGATGTCCAAAATATAGTTTTTGTATTCCCCCCTTTTTTATTTTTAAAGAAGTTATATATAAATAAGCAAAATATATTATATTAGTTAAGGCAAGGAGTTCTGCGGTATAATTTTTAAATTAAATCGTTCTCTAGGATATAAAATTAGCTTTGACTTTTAGTTGTCAGGCACGTATTTTAGAGGTAGGCGCCCTTAGCTCAACGGATAGAGTGCCTGGCTTCGGACCAGGAGGTTGGGGGTTCGAATCCTCCAGGGCGCGCCGACTAGAAAATGCCATCCCGTTTAAGCGGGATTCGCATTTTCAGGAGTCCCGCCGAGTTCCGAAAGCCTGGAGGAACTTTAGCCCGAGTGGCGAGGCGGGAATATTTATCGCATGTCGTATGAAAAAAAGTGCTATAGACGCAAAAATTTTATTACCCAAAGAAGTTGAGGTCACGATGAAAACGCTTACAGAGGCGGGTTTTAAGGCTTATATTGTGGGAGGCTGTTTGCGGGATATTTTATTGGATAGAACGCCTAAAGATTGGGATGTGGCTACTGACGCAACACCGGAACAAATACAAGCTATTTTTCCCGATTCCTTTTATGAAAACACTTTCGGTACTGTTGGTATTAAAATCCCGACGCCCGTTGGGGTCGGGACTCTCGAAGCCGATGTTTCAATCGGCTCTCCGACTAAGCGTCGGAGCCTAAGCGTCGGAGCCGATTCAGCTAAAAATATTATTGAAGTTACGACATTTCGTATAGAAGAGGAATATAGCGACAAAAGACATCCTGATAAAGTAAGTTTTGCAAAAAAAATTGAAGATGATCTTGCCCGCAGAGATTTTACCATTAATGCTATGGCTTGGGATGGGAAAGAATTAGTAGATCCATATGACGGGAAAAAAGATCTTCACGAGAAAGTTATACGTACCGTTGGTGACGCCAATAAAAGATTTAAAGAAGATGCTTTGCGCCTAATGCGCGCTATACGTTTTAGTTCAGATTTAAATTTTAAGGTAGAAGAAAAGACCCAAAAAGCCATAAAAGAGAACGCCAAGCTGCTTGAATTTATAGCAAAAGAGCGTATTGGTGATGAATTTCGTAAGCTTGTAATGACTAAATATGCCGTGCAAGGAATTGAGTTGATGCACAAAACCGGCATGCTTAAATATGTTTTACCTGAGCTTGAAGAAGGTTGGGAAGTTACACAGAATAAGCATCACATATATACTGTTTGGGAGCACAACATCAAAGCGCTTCAATATACTTTAGATCAGGATTATTCTTTCGAGGTTCGTTTGGCTTCGCTATTGCATGACGTCGGTAAACCAAGAGCAAAAAGAGGCGAAGGGATAGATTCTACGTTTTATGGCCACGAAGTAGTCGGCGCAAGGATGACCATAGAAGCTTTGGAAAGATTGCATTTCTCAAAAAAAGAAACGGAAAAAATAGCGCTCCTTGTGCGTGCGCATATGTTTAATTATGATCCGGATGTTGTTGGCGATGCTTCAGTAAGAAGGTTGGTAGCAAAGGTGGGGGAGGAAAACGTACGCGAGTTGGTTCAGGTGAGAGAAGCCGATCGTATCGGCTCCGGGGTTAAAAAAGCAGTTCCCTACAAATTGCGCCATTTTATGTTTAGAGTAGAAAAGGTTTTGACCGAGCCGGTTTCTAGAAAGAACATGAAAATTGAAGGAAATGAGCTTATGGAGATTTTGGATTTGAAACCCGGCCCCAAGGTTGGCGCCATTTTGGATCTGTTATTTGATGAAATAATAGATGATCCTTCCCGTAACGAAAAAGAATATTTAATTAAGAGAGCGCGGGAAATAAAAGAAATGTCTGAAGAAAAACTTTCGCAGATGCGCAAAAAAGCTCAGGAAAAATATGAAGAGGTGTTAGAATATGAGGAAGGAAAAATAAAGGATAAATACGGGGTGTAGTGGGACAGGGATTTACCCGTCCTCATTTTTACGCTCATTCTCGCCCCGCCAGCGCGGGGCTCCGAGGTTTCGGCTGTTTTGCTCCGACTTATGTCGGAGACCCTGCCAAAACAGCCTCAGAAGCCGCGCAAAAATGTGAGCGGGTAAATCATTAATAAAATTAAATCTTAAGTCGGGGCGTAGTATATCCCGCACCATAACTGCGGTTTGGTGCGGGACAGGCCGGGCAGTACGTAGCCCCGTCCTCACACCAATATTATCGGGATGTAGTATACCGGCAGTACGCGCGCTTCGGGTGCGCGAAGACTGGGTTCGATTCCCAGCATCCCGACAAAATAAATTAAATAAGTTCGACCCGCCCAGCATCGTGCCGAAGGCTCTGGTGCTGGGTTCTCGGCGCCTCGACTTAGGATTTAAATAAGACCGAGTTCTCCCACCGCTTTATGGCGGCGGGATTGCTGTTTGTTTTCAATCGTCCGCCAGCTGGCGGACTCTTGGACAAACAGGGAAGATTCTTGGCGCCCCGACAAAGTTCTAAATAGAATAAAGTTTGCCGTATATGTTTGTAAACAGATAAGGGATTGTTGCTTTTTTTTCAGAGATCAGTATAAAGAGAATAACGTTTTTTGTCATTTTGGCTGAAAGGGATTTGTATGGCCGAAAAATTACGCGTCATGAAACTTGTGGCAAGAAATGATGTATTGCCAAATCTCACCATTTTTCGCTTTGAGACCGAGACGGAATTCGTTTTTGAATCGGGTCAATTTTGCGTTATTTCTCGAGGTGGTGTGAAGCGCGCATACAGTATTTTTTCTTCTCCGCAGGATCCTTATATTGAATTGCTCATAAAATTGGTTCCCGAGGGCGCGCTCACGACTCAATTATGGGACCTTTCTCTTGGTGACGAAGTTGAGTTATTTCAGCCGCGTGGACGGGGCAATTTCTTATTTGATCCAACCATTGAACTCCATGCCATGTTTGCTACGGGGACCGGTATCGCTCCTTTCAGGAGTATGATCCGACAGTATGCGCATGAAGGTAAATGGAAATTCTACGTTTTTCACGGCGTAAGTTATGCCGATGAGTTATCCGACTGTTGTTATGAGATGTTGGAAGCCAAGCAGGTAATATATGTGCCTTCAGTAAGCCGACCCAACGATGAACGGAACAGTTCCTGGAAGGGTGCGACCGGACGTTTGCCTGAGCAGGCAGAGTCAGCCATAAAACAATTTGGTCTGACGTTAGAAAATTCACGCGTGTATGCTTGCGGGCAAGCCGGTATGATTACCGGAATAAAGTCTCTTCTGGAACCGATGAAATTTAAGATCAAAGAAGAAAAATATTAAACAAAAAAAGGGCTTGAAACTAAGTCCTTTTATTTTTAATAAAAAAACAAAAAACTCTAAGCCACGAAAGAAAAAAGTCTATTTCTATGGAGCGATTTTATTTAATAGCCATTGAAACGGCTGATACTACGCGCTTATCAAATACAGAAGGAATTATGTTTTTTCGAGTAGGATTTTTTATCAACGAAGCCAAATTCGCGGCAGCGCGAAGTTTCATTGCAAACGTTATATGGCGAACGCTATTATTAAGCGCTCCACGAAAAAGACCAGGAAATACAAGGGCGTTATTGATCTGATTTTCAAAATCGGAACGGCCGGTTGCAACGATAAAAGCACCGGCTTTTCTTGCATCGCGCGGCAGTATTTCAGGAACCGGATTTCCAAGAGCAAAAATAATTGGTTTTGCCGCCATGCTTTTTATATGATGTGATTTTATAATTCCGGCAGCCGCAACGCCTATCAACACATCTGCGTTGAGAGCAGCTTCATTTAAGCCGCCTTTTATATTTTTCTTGTTTGTTATTTGCGCAAGCTCTTTTTTATGAGAGTTCACTTTTTTTCTTGATTTATTAATAATACCTGCGCTGTCTAATATAAGAAGATCCTGCATTCCTGCGGCGTGAAGCAACTTTGTTATGCCCGTTCCCGCAGCACCCGCGCCTATAATTACAATACGACTTTTGAGTGGAGATTTTTTTGCAACCCTCAGCGCATTTTTTAATGCGGCAAGAGTCGCGACAGCGATCCCGTGCTGGTCGTCGTGAACTACCGGAATATCCAGTGTTCTTTGTAGAATTTTTTCTATTTCAAAACACTGGGGCGCGGCTACGTCTTCAAGATTAATACCGCCGAAGGTTGGGGCAATTGCCTGAACGGTTTTTATAATTTCTGAAGGGTTTTGTGTTGAAAGTACTATAGGGAAAGCATTTATGCCGGCAAGCGTTTTGAACAATAAAGCTTTTCCTTCCATTACCGGCAACGCGGCTTCGGGGCCTATATTGCCAAGACCAAGGACTGCAGAGCCGTCGCTTATGATTGCTACAGAATTACCTTTAATAGTTAATTCCGCGGTTTTATTTTTGTGTTTTGTAAGATACGAAGAAACAGCCCCAACGCCCGGAGTATAATAAATCCCTAAAGATTTACGGGTTAATTTGATTTTGCTCACAATAGAAATTTTCCCATGCAATTTTTTATGGGCAGCAATCGCTCGTATATCATTTAGTTTTTCTGATCGCATAGTAGAATCATTATACGTATTTTTTAACGCGGCACCAACTAACTATTGACCCCGTTAGAAGTTTGCGATCCATTTTATGACTGGCCACATTCTTATTTAAAACCCCTTTTGTTTACGGCGAGAAAAGAATAGAAGTCTTTTCCCGCTGGCAAATTTAGCCGCAAACCTTTAAACGGGGTTGACAAGATTTATAATTGTGATATAATAGATAATGCGTAACAGCTATAGAGACCCGCATGGGCGAGCTATAGCCATCGTAAGGGTTGATGCACTTGAAATCGGGAGGGGCATCCATTATAAATCTAAAGGCTCTGCCCTCCCACCGCTTTTGCACATTGGAGCCCAGCCTCGACTTGTTGTCGGGGCTGGACGCGTTTTGCCACAACAGCCTGCGAAAGTAATGAGCAGTAGCTGTTGTGAGCACTCGCCTCAGGCGAGTAACCTTTTACTATTGAATACATATGAGCAGCAAGCTAATCTTATTGTATGCTAGGTAGTGAAACCCAGTACTAAAGCAAAGCTTAGTACCGGACTTCGCTCGCTACGCTCGCTTGATTCGAACAGTCGAATCGAAGCCAGGTAGTGAAATTGTTCTACTGCCTGGTTCTACTACCTGGTATGGAAAGTGAAACCAAAGACTATAATCTTGATGAATCTTTAGCTGAAAAATATAAAGTAGATTTTCCTGAAGGCCTTACAGAAAAGGATATTGAACTTATTGTTTTGCAGTGCGAACATCAAAGAGCCACAAATCAGGAACAAATTATGGGCATGGCAGAAGCCTATAAAGAGGCAAAGGATCGGGCATGGCAGAAGCCTATAAAGAGGCAAAGGATCTGGCTCATGATTTGGAACGTTTAAATAAATTAACAGCCGAAGAGGTTGAAGAATTGATTCATAAATGGGCCGTATTAATCGAACCAGAAAAGAATAAAAACGGATTCCGTACTGTGCCCGTTCGTTTTGCCAACGGCAAGACCGCGCTTGACCCCGAGCTTGTTGAGCGCGCCATGGAGAATTTTTTCCCGGCTTACGCCGAAGGATTAATGGAGGCTGTGGAATATTATAAAGAATTTGAGCAGATACATCCTTGGCTGGACGGCAATGGCAGAGAAGGGGATTTGTTATGGAAAATCGATGTTATGCGTAAAACCGGTGCATGGCCTGAAGAATTGCCGCCGGATGTTTTTGAGGATAATAGTTCGATAGGCTCACCACAAGAAAAATAAGAATAAATTTGGGCCTGTAGCCCCGACGTAAAGTCGGGGTCCCGACCGAAGCGTCGGGATAAAGTGGGCTTTGTGCGAGACTGGTAGCGCAAAGCGGGAATCAAAAAGATTCCCGGGCATACACTCCGACACTATTTTTTGCTGGAGGCTATGCCGACGTTATAATATGTCGGAGCGTATGTACGCTGCATTCGCTCCGCACAAATTTTGGGGATATAGTAAAGTGGTATTACGGCGCATTCGCATTGCGCAGGCCCGGGTTCGATTCCCGGTATCTCCACAAAATAAAAAAACTCATTTTTAAGAGTCTTTTTTGTGTGCCCTGTAGCGATCAAGCCATCTTTTGCTGTACATAAATACCAGTGAGGCGGTTAGTATCGCAAAGAGCAATCCTCCGCTTCCGTGCAGTTCATCGCCGGCATCGTAAGATATTTTTGCCATCATTGTCAGAAAGATAGTCCATAAAGCAAAAATTATTACAAGAGGTTTTTCGGGCCACTTTTGTTCACCTAAAGGAAAGTTTGACACTCGAGACACTCCAATATAAAAAGTTCTAAGGAAGCTTGTTTGTAATTTAAAGTCTTAAGTATCCAGAGTCAACCCTCACACCATTTTTGCGGCAGAAATATTTACAGATACCAATATTTAACCTCTATTTAAAATACAAAAGTTTTGGCGCGTTATAACGTTCCAAAACCAACAGCGTATTTCGCAAAAAGTGGTCTGAGGGCCAACTCCACAGGCATAATAAGTAAGCCGGGTAGTGAAAATTCGACCATTCTGCAAGGCGGAATAAAATTATTTTGACAAGCAATCCAAACAAGCAATGTTATTTATAAAATAGAAATTCGTTAAATATTCACTAAAAGTCGAATTTCTACTACCCGGTAAGAAATAGATTATTAAGCCGTCATATATGGTAAACAACAAAAATAAAATGAATCCCGTTAGAAGTCCTCGGCATGAAAATTTGAGCTTAAATTTTCATGCGCATAATAATGGGATAATAAACCGAAGTCTGAAAAAGCTTAAATCGAGAGGCAATAATGAGCTGAAACAGACTTCTAACGGGATGAATAATTCTGCCACAGAGTTTTTAAAGTCCTATGACGCCTTGGCCGATGCATTGTTTAGACATTGTTATTTTCGGGTATACGAAAGAGAACGAGCTAAAGAATTGGTGCAGGAAACGTTTATGCACACTTGGGAATATATAGCAAAGGGCAACGAAGTTAAGAACATAAGAGCCTTTCTTTATCGTGTAGCCAATAATCTTGTTATCGATGAATCGCGCAAGACAAAGCCTGTGTCTCTTGATGTTTTGCGCGAGAGCGGTTTTGATATAGCCACTCCGAGTCCGGCAGAAGCAATAGCAACCGGTATTGATGCAGAAAAAGTTTTGGCAAAAATTGCTAAGTTGGACGCGCCGTACAAAGAAGTTTTGATAATGAGATATGTAGACGGATTCGGTCCAAAAGAGATAGCGAAGATAACCGGAGAATCTGAAAACGTAATTTCGGTACGTTTGCACAGGGCAACCAAACATATAACAACATTAATTCATGAATCCCGTTAGAAAATTGCGGGATTTAGCAGAGATCATTTTAAATAAAACTAATTGTCTTTAATAAATATTAAAAAGCGCAGCTTTTTAGGAAAATTTAGAGGCAATCTTCTAACGGGATGAACAACAAGCTTAAACAATTTATCAGCGGAGCTGATAAGATCAGTTTAACCAAAGAAGAAAAGAATTCTATGCGTTCTGCTTTGGTTAATTATATACGGCTGAATCCTGCCACCAATCAGGTCTTTTATCAGCACGGCATTTCCACACAGCCTTGGTTTTTAACATTTTTTAATTCACGCCTGGCTCCTATAGCTTTAAGTTTTTTAGTACTTTTAAGTATAGGCGGAGGCGTATCTTTTGCGGCAGAGAAATCCTTGCCGGGCAATGTTCTGTATCCCTTAAAGGTTCATGTTCTGGAAGAGGGACGCGCCATGTTGGCGTTAACGCCTGAGGAAAAAGCGGTTTGGGCAAGCGAGAGAATGTCTTTGAGGCTTCGCGAAGCAGCAATATTGGCCAGCCGCGGAGAATTAGATAGTGAGGTTGCAGCCGAAATAGAAAATAACTTTGAACTTCAGGCAGAAAATTTTGCCGAACACACAAACCAACTTGAAGATAATGGGCAGATCGAAGAGGCCGCAGAGCTCAATTCTAATCTTGAAGCAACTTTATCCGTGCACGCAAACATACTGAAAAGTTTTGCCCGGGCGGCAAACAGCCAGAATAGCAATGAAGCTATGGATAATTTAGCTGTGAATATAGACGCACAGAAAGACAATAAAACTTTCGCGCGATTGCACATGGAAGAACAGGTTTCTAATTCTTCTCAAAATATAGCCAGGCAAGCAGCAGAGCGACGTCTCAAGGAAGCAGAAAATAAGATCATAAAATTAAAAGCTGATTTTGAAGAATTAAAACCCTTGTTAAACGCTGAAACAATAAGCAAAATTGAGTTTAAATTGACTTTGGCTGAGAAGATTTTAGCCGAAGGTAAAGTTAAGCTTGAAAGCGACCTCTACGGCGAAGCTTTTATTCTGTTCGGACAGGTACACAGGATCGCACAAGAAACAAAATTATTTATGGATGCTAATAAGGAATTCGAAATAGATATTTTGTCGGATGATGAGATAGACGATGATACAGAAGATGAAAATGGAACAGAAATTGAAGACATAGAGGACGACAATTCTACAGGTGATGAAGAAAATAACGTGTCCGAACAAGAAGAGGAAAACTCCGAAAAAAATGAACAAACCGAAAAAGAAGGAATGAGGTTTAATATAGATTTCGATCTCAGAAACAGTTTGGGTTTATAAAATATATGTGTTATTTAAAACCGTCCAGCTCTAATTTAATGAATTAGGGCTAGATGGTTTTGTGTTGCCTTTTTGCGAAATATCGCTAGGATAAATATATATGAAAGCTATTATTTTAGCCGGCGGCAAGGGCACAAGATTGTATCCGGTTACTCTTGAGACACCAAAGCCTCTGCTTACGGTCAATAAAAAACCAATACTTAATTATTTGGTAGAACTGTTTTTTAAACATGGAGTAGAGGATATAGGAATTACTATAAATGTAGATAATACAGATGATTTTGATTGGTGGTATAAGCGTTGGTGGGAAGGGGCGCCGATAAGGTTTTTTGAAGAGACCGCACCGCTGGGAACATTTGGGACGTTGGCGTTGGTGGCGCACTGGACAAAAGGAGACGATTTTTTTGTAAGTAACGGGGACGAGCTAAAAGACGTTAATCTCTCGGCGCTACAGACTTATCACAAAAGTCATGAGGCTCCGGCTACGGTTGCGTTGGTTTCGGTTCCCAACCCAAAAGATTATGGTGTTGCAAAAATCGACGGACATCTTATTACGGAATTTTTAGAGAAACCAGAAAATCCGCCAAGTTCTTTTATAAGTGCGGGACTTTATTGTTTATCACCCGAAATATTTGAATATTACACCGGCGCAAATAACGGTTTTGCAATGTTAGAAAAAGACCTCTTTCCGCACTTGGCCAAAGACGGCAAATTGCACGGTTTTACTTTTGAAGGCAAATGGCAGGATTGCGGTACTTTTGAAAGATGGCAGAAGGCGATTGAAGAATGGAAGGACGCATAATCTATATTTCGCAATTACCTGCGGGGATGATTGTTGATATGCCGCAAAACCGGTTGCCTCTCGGTGAACTCAGCCCCGACATAGTCGTGGCTTCAGACAACACCTTCGGCAACCTATGTGTGGCATCAACTTCCATCTCCTCGTATATTGCTCAATATATGATTATGCTTTCAATAAGAAAAATAATATGGAGACGGGCCAGTTTATGTCTCCTCATATATCGCTCTAAGCGAATTAAGCATCTTTGTAGAAAAACGGGACGAGAGCTGAATTCTGTCTCTTCGGATGTCTGCCCAGCACCGTGCTTTTTATCCTGAGCTTGTCGAAGGGATACTTTAGTGCGGGGTCACTCAAAGCGCATTACGCATCTTTAGGAAAAAAACGCGACGAGATTTAATTTTCGTCTTCTCGTGTGTTACGCAAAACAGACCACACTTTTTAAAAGAGAAAAGGAATATGAATAAATATGTAGGCAGGCGCGGCGAAGAGATCGCCGCGGATTTTTTAAGAGAAAAAGGATATAAAATTATTGAGATGAACTGGAAGCCCGCCAGTATTCCGGGTGCAGGAGAGTTAGACATCGTGGCCAAGAGGGGAGAGGATTTTGTTTTTGTTGAGGTAAAGGCAATGTCAGTAAACGACCTGTCCCGAGCGCAGTCGAGGGATACATTTTATCCCGAAGACCATTTTAATTCTGCCAAAGCCCGCAAAACATTAAGGGCGGCGCGTTTATGGTTGAGTGAAAATAAATTTTTAGATAAACCATGGCAGATAGATCTTATAACTGTTGATTTTGATAGCGGCGGCTCAAGCAATATAAAACATTACGAACAAGCAGTTTTGGGTTAGCCTAGTCCTAATTTTTCTAAATTAGGGTCGGGTTAAGCTTGCTTTTAGCGTATGTGTTGTTTAAAGTTAAAAGCAGCACTTTTAAAAAGGAGCTAAATGTGGAATGGTTTTTGTTAACTCTCTTGTTAGGTATAATTTTCGCCTTTTTAGTTTCTATAATCATGACCCGGTCCCATAACGCGCCCCGCAGTCGTTATAGCCACACAACAAGAGAAATAGTTCGTAGATTAAGAAATGAAGATAATTATAATGTTTTACAGGCGACAAGAGATCTTTGGAGCGCAAGATCTGATTCGATTTTGGTAGATACATTATATGAACGAACGATTATCGGAAAATTAAATTGGTGCGTTGGCAACAAGCCGGTATATCATCTTTATTTAGAAAAAAAACGTACTCGAGTTGATTTTAATATCGAAAAAATAATTGATCTTAACGAATCTTCTGGTCGGCAGGAAAAAGTAATTCTTACTGTTAGAGTTGGTAGCGGACCCAAGGTGCGAATTGAGACTAATTATAGAGATAAAAATGAAAACTCTGATTTTTACGCGCTTGTTCAGCTGCACGATTATTTAGTGGAGAATTACCCCTTAAATCCAAGCGTTTCTTTCGGAAAACCTTTGCATTTGAATGAAGCGGAAGCAATTATTCTTGAAAAAGCAACAGATATAATTACATCTGTTTAACCCTGCTATGCGGGGTTTTATTTTTTGAAGCTCTATTGCATTAGCAATATATAAATGCAAAACTTCATATATAGTCAGTTTTTTGAAAAAGGAGATTTTGGTGACCGAAGCTACTGCTGCAGAGATTCTTTTGCCGAATGAACATTTAGCTGCAGATTGTTGGAATCCGCACTATCACCACGAACCTTATCGGGATGATTTGGCCAAAATTTTTGAGGATTGGTATCGTAAGCAATACGGCAAAAACGACAATGAACATTTATCGTATAAAGCCGGACCGCTTTGTATTTTTGGTGGCGTCAGTTTTAATAAAGCTTATTTGGATGGCGTTCAAGTTTCCGGTACATATGCTGTTTGCCCAAACTGCAAAGAAATTATTATGTGCGGCTATCACGACGAATACGGTCTTGGTCCAAAGAAATGCAAGCATTGTTCGACAGAATTAAGCCTTAATTGTTACTTTCAGCCGATCGAAATCAGCGGGCATCTGTTAAAGCCGGGAGAAATAAACCCCGAAAGAGATCCATATGTTGCATTAGCTGAAGTTGCCGCTTTGGCAAAAAGCGGTATACCCTTTAATATTTTTGAAGATGTTGTGTTTATTCTCGTTGCCGAAAAACTCATTGCAACCCCAGATTACCTTTATGGCGAAATACCATTTACGCGAGAAACAAAAAATAGCTTGCTTTGGCTCTCTCATCGTTGGATTAGTACAGATAGCGCAGAAGGAAGGAGGAACGTTAAAGTAAGCGATGAAGGCAAAGTCATGCTCCGCGCTCGTAGCATCGTTCCGTTTCCGGGCGCTAAAAGACGCGTTAGAGAATTATTGAGAATGTCTGACAATAAACGTTACGCGCTTGTTTTAAGGTCGCGCGCCGATCTTTTAGAAATGGTATAAAAATCAAACCGTCCAGTCCTAATTAAACAAAACTAGAGCCGGACGGTTTTTTATTTTTCTTGACATGCATATTGGTAGTGTGTATTATACTGATGAGTTTTGGAAGAATGATTTCAACGGTCCGTTTGAACGGGCCATTTATTTTATCTAAAAATCCGAAGCACGAAACCCGAAATCCGAAACAATGCTGAATATTCAAAATCTAAATAAAAAACACCTGTTTGGAATTTTGAAAATTCAAATTTAGTGTTTGTTTAGAATTTCGATATTCGAATTTCGAGTTTTACGTATTTATGTTTGATCTAAAAAATTTCGCTTCCGCTATACAACAAATAGTAGAAGAAAAGGGCATACCTGAAGAAAAAGTCGTCGAAACTATTGAGTTGGCTTTGGCCGCCGCATACAAGCGCGATTATGCAAGCAAAGGCGAGAATATCAAAGTTAATTTTGATCACAAAAACGGGAGCATGAAAGTATTTAAGGCTTTGCTTGTTGTAGACGAAAGCATGCTTAAGCCGGAAGAAGACGCGGTTGTTGAAAGTGAAGCGGTGACAGAGGCAGAAGCTGTTCCGCCCGTTGAAGAAAAACCTAAAAAGAAAGGCAAAAAAACAAAAAAAGAAGACGCCGTAGCCGAACCCTTCGACACGGTTCAGGGTTCTGTGCAAAGCACAGAAGAAGATATGCGCATACGTTTCAACGAAGCGCGGCACATCATGGTTAAAGATGCAAAAAAAATAAAAAAGACGATTAAGGTGGGCGAAGAGTTTTTAATACCCCTTGAAGTTCACGAAAATTTCGGCCGCATCGCCGCCCAAACCGCAAAGCAGGTAATAATCCAGCGCATTCGCGAGGCAGAAAGAGAAGCGGTTTTTGGCGAATTTAAAAATAAAGAAGGCGAACTTATATCCGGAATAGTCCAACGAGTTGAAGGCCGAACAGTTTACGTTGATATAGGAAAAACATTAGGCGTGTTGTTCCCACCGGAACAGATACCCGGAGAATATTACAGAATAGGTTCCCGCGTGAGATTTTTTGTGGTTGAGGTCAATTCAGGACCCAAAGGCCCGCAAGTTATTCTTTCGCGTTCGCATCCAAAAATGATATCTAAACTTTTTGAACTCGAAGTTCCTGAGGTTGCAACAGGTGCTGTTGTATTAAAATCGGTTGCTCGAGAAGCCGGCTCACGTACAAAAATAGCAGTAACTTCAACACAGGAAGGAATTGACCCGATTGGCTCATGCGTCGGCCACCGCGGCACACGTATAGCCACTGTAATAGGGGAGATAGGCGGAGAAAAAATAGATGTTATTGAGTGGTCAGAAGACGTGCAGAAATATATCACAAATTCTTTGTCGCCGGCTAAAGTTGTTTCGGTGGATCTTGGTCAAAAAAATACAGCGGTTGCAACTGTTCCGGATGACCAGTTGTCTTTGGCTATAGGTAAAGAAGGTCAGAATGTTCGTTTGGCTGCAAAGCTTACCGGATGGAAAATAGATATTCGTGGGGAAAATCTGGAGGCGCCGGCTGTGGAAGGAGAAGAAGAAAGCAGTAAAACCGAAGAAACGGCTGAAGAAGCAGGTGAAGATGCGATCACAGAAGAACAAGCTATAGAAGAGCCAGGCGCTGAGGAAGCAACAAAATCTTAAAATAATTAATTAAAAATTTTTATAAAAAATACGAGTCCCGTTAGAAGTCTTCGGCATAAAATTTAACAATTTTTATGCGCCGAGTAACGGGACAATAAACAAAAGTCTATACAAGCTCAAAAATTATTTCTAATTTAGAGTTAATACAGACTTCTAACGGGATGAGCATAACTTTTATTTTATTTTCTGCTTTTATAATCCTTGCTTGGGCAGCGTTACTTATTAAGTGGGTTTTAAACCAGCCGCGGGGAAACGACAAGATGAACGAAATTTCAGCCGCTATTAGCCAAGGCTCAAACGCTTTTTTGATACGCCAATATAAAACTATAGCTGTTGTTGCCGTACCCGTTACGCTTATTTTGGCTGTGGCATTTGGTATATATGTAGCTTTGGGTTTTGTGATAGGCGCTGTAGTTTCGGCTGTAGCCGGCGTGGTTGGCATGCTTATTTCGGTTCGGGCAAATGTTCGTGTTGCCAAAGCAGCTGAATCAGGCCTGGCTCATGCAATGCGGGTTGCTTTCCGCGGAGGAGCTGTTACCGGATTTTTTGTTGTAGGTTTGGGTCTGCTTGCGGTCACCTCGTTTTGGGTGGTGGTCAGAATATCTGACCCAAATGATATTTTCCCATTGGTTGCTTTGGGATTTGGCGCCTCATTAATTTCTGTTTTCGCGCGACTTGGCGGCGGTATTTATACCAAGGGAGCTGATGTGGGCGCTGATTTGGTGGGAAAAATCGAGGCAGGAATTCCGGAAGATGATCCTCGCAACCCCGCCGTCATTGCAGACAATGTCGGTGACAACGTCGGTGATTGCGCAGGTATGGCCGCGGATCTTTTTGAAACCTATGTAGTAACTATTGTTGCCGCGTTTATTTTAGCGAATTCTTTTTTTAGCGGAGATGTTAATGCGTTCTTTTTCATACTTGGCTTGGCTGCGGTTGCGGCTTTAGCTACCCCGATTGGAATGTTGCTGCAAGGTACGGTTAAGGAAGCAAAGGGAATAATGAATGCCTTATACCGTTCGCTTGGTATAACCGCCTTGTTATCCGCCGCAGGTTTCTATTTTGTGGTAAATAGTTTAACTATTGATGGAGGCCCTTCACCGATGGCTCTATGGGTAGCGGCTTTGGTCGGCTTGGCAGTGACCGGTGCTATGGTTTTGGTTACGGATTATTACACTTCTAAAAAATTCCGTCCTGTCCAAAGTATAGCTAAGGCGTCCGAAACAGGACACGCAACAAATATTATTAGCGGCCTAGCTATAGGCATGGAGTCTACGGCCGCGCCAATAATTGTGGTTGTGGCAGGAATGCTGATCGCGTATTCTGTGACAGGAAGTATTTTTGGCATAGCTGTTGCCGCGGTTGCAATGTTGTCTTTGGCGGGAATTGTTGTAGCTATAGATGCTTTCGGGCCAATTACCGATAACGCCGGAGGAATTGCCGAGATGGCCGAGCTTCCTTCTTCTGTACGTGAAGTAACGGATGCGTTGGATGCCGTCGGGAATACAACAAAAGCAGTAACAAAAGGTTATGCTATTGCTTCAGCGGCCTTGGCCTCACTTGTTTTGTTTGCGGGTTTTCGGGAAGAGATAAATGCTTTATCGGGCAACACGATAGTTTTTGAAATAACTAACGTAAAAGTAATTGCGGGGTTATTCCTCGGCGCCATGGTTCCGTATCTTTTTGCTGCCCTAGCCATGCGTTCTGTCGGGAAAGCAGCGGGCGCTGTTGTTGAAGAAGTTCGCAGGCAGTTCAAAGAAAAGCCGGGAATTATGGAAGGTACAGATAAACCCGATTACGCCCGCGCAGTTGATATAGTTACAAAGGCCGCTTTGCGCGAAATGATACTTCCTACACTTTTGCCGGTCGGCGTTCCTATATTAATAGCTTATATATTAGGCATTGAAGCTTTGGGTGGAGCATTGATGGGTGTTATAGCAACAGGAGTTTTTGTCGCGCTTTCGATGACCGCAGGGGGCGCTGCTTGGGATAACGCCAAAAAATATATTGAAGAAGGCAATTATGGCGGCAAGGGTTCTGATGCCCACAAAGCAGCGGTGACAGGCGACACGGTAGGGGATCCGTATAAAGATACTGCCGGTCCGGCCATTAATCCTGTTATTAAAGTAATGAACATTATTGCCGTATTACTGGTTCGTTTAGTAGTATAAACCCCCACACCTAAGTGCGGATTGCCGTATTATTTCTGTATTGCTTGTGCGCTTTGTGTAAACCCCGTTAGAAAAATACGAAATTATGTTTTACATATGATTTGGTTACAAGCAAAGCGTATTATTCTGCTGGCCAAGAAAGTTCACACGAACTTTCTTGGCAAATGTATCTAATCGTATTTTTCTAACGGGGTAAATAAAACTACCGTAAATTTACGGTAGCTAAATTAAAAAAATCATTTCAGTTCTTCAAGTTCGATCCTGCGGACATTGCGCAAAACAGCAGTAAGTTCTTTATATGACATCCCTTTTAAGGGTTTGGTTTTGAATTCACTTTTAGTGTTTTCATCCAGTCCGCCAGTTTCATGTGCTGTCGAATTCATCAAAACCGAAATCATCTCGCCTAAATTTCTAGGTTCAATAATAAGCTCCACGCCGTTTAAGGAAAATAATAATATTCTGCCGCCGATAAAAGAGGGAAGATCGGGTATGAATACACTAACATGGGGTATACCGTTTTTACGCGGCGTTCCGGTTACGAACCCTACATTATAAACGCCTGGAACTGTCGCAACCATAACAGCAGGAAAGCCGCTTAGGTTTTCAACAGACTCAGAGAATTTTATAGGAATTGAGACCAGAGGAAAATTTTTAATAAATGCTCTGACGGAACTTATGGCAAGTAGTGAACCAAACAAAATTGCGCCCAATATAAACAGCGCCACGGATATTAAAGGAATATTTAGCAGCCAGGAAATTCCAAGAGGGGTAAGCCAAGGCTTGAGTACGTTATCAAACGTATTTTGAAAAAAGTTAAAAGCGAAGCCGATAATAACCAGAAAAAGAAAGAATAACGATCCCCGCACAAATGACTTCTTGAAGAATTGTCTAAGATCTTTCATCTCTAACCCCTTGTTAAGGAACACAACGTTAATACTGAAATATCACAATATTAATACAACTTCAACATGCCAGGTAGTGAAAATTCGATCGTTCGCGAAGCGAACAAACAAAAACAATATTTGGTTTTAAATATAGACAGCTTTTAAATAATAATTAATCCGGAATTCGTAAATATATAATCGAATTTCTACTACCTGGGATGGAAATCAAAAAACAAAACTCAAAACAGGAGCTTTCATGGGAAATAGTACTTAGTCCCGGCGAGTTTGAACCCTATAAAGAAAAAGCCTTGAAAGCTTTAACGGAAAATATGGAATTGCCTGGATTTCGAAAGGGTAAGGTGCCTCCGGATAAAGCTAAAGAACACGTAAGTCGCGAAAAAGTTTTGGCCGAAGCCGCTTTTCTGGCTACCCGCACTGTTGCTGCAGATATTTTGAGCAAAGAACAGGAAGAATGGCTGGGACAGCCTGAAATAAATGTTAAGGGTTTGGATGAAAATAACGGCTTATCTTTTGATTTAAAATGTATTGCGGTGCCCCAAATTGATTTAAATAATTGGCAACAGAAAATAACCGTTAAGAAAATAGTACAAGAAGTAAAAGCGGAAGAGATAGAAAAAGCGCTTGAGCAATTACAAAAATCCCGCGCTGTGTATCGTGCGGTTAATCGTTCTGCGCAAAAAGGAGATTTTGTTGAGGTTTCTTTTTCCGGACGATCCGGCGGAGTTCAGGTTGAGGGACTTAATTCCCAAAAACATCCGTTTATTTTAGGAGAAGGCCGTTTTGTGGATGGATTTGAAGATCAAATTATCGGTTTGAGTGTCGGAGATGACAAGATTTTTACGCTGACAGTATCCGGCGATTGGATGCATAAAAATATTGCCGGCAAAGAAATAGAATTTTCAGTAAAATTAGAAACCCTACAGGAGCGCTTGCTGCCGGAGATATCAGATGAGTTTGCAAAATCTTTGGGCAATTTTTCGGATATATCAGAATTTCGCGCCAGCATCGGTGAAGGCTTGCTCGTAGAAAAGGAAAAAAATGAGCAAAAATCTTTGCGTGTAAAAGCCCTCGAACAAATAATGGATGCGGTTTTAGCGGACATTCCTGACATATTAAGAAAACAAGAGGCCGAAAGATTGCTGCAGGAATTGAGAGCTTCTGTTGAGAGCGGGGGATTGGTTTTTGAAGAGTATCTTGCGCAGATAGGTAAAAGTAAAGAAGCTATGGAAAAAGATTTTGCCCGGGGTGCTGAAAAAAGAGTCAAAGCCGCTTTGGTTTTGAAAGCTTTAGCTAAAGAGTTGGGCATTGAACCGACAGAAGAGGAAATAGTAAAATGTGTGAATGAGCAGTTAGCTCGCGAGGATTCTTTGGAAGATGTACATAAAATTGACCCTGAAGAGCGAAAAGCGTATTGTAGAAGCATTATTAGAAATGAGAAGGTTTTCGAAGCTTTAGAGGTTATCGCGGAAGAAAAGTAGTAAATATCAAAATTGGTTTAAAGATACAAGGTACAAGATACAATAATCAGATAACTTCCAAATCCCAAAGTCCAAGCGCGTTGATTATTGAATATTGTCTGTATCTTGTTTCTTGATGATTGGTTATTTTAATTTATTATTTTTATAGGTAGCGTCTATTTTTTTATTTAATTAATTATGAAACACAATCCAACAAATGAATACCTAATTCCTACAGTTATTGAAAAATCCCAATTTGGTGAACGCGCCTACGATATTTATTCACGCCTGCTTAAAGACCGTATTATATTTTTGGGAGGAACAATTTCAGACGGCATGGCTAATTCGGTAATCGCTCAAATATTATTTTTAGAGTCACAGGAGCCGAAAAAGGACATTAAATTATATATAAATTCTCCGGGCGGTTCAGTTACCGCAGGTTTGGCCGTTTATGACACTATGCAATATGTAAAATGTGACGTTTCAACTATATGTGTTGGAATAGCCGCTTCAATGGCCGCAACCCTGCTTGCTGCCGGGACCGAAGGAAAGCGTTTTATTCTGCCGAATTCAGAGGTTTTGATCCATCAGGTAATGGGCGGGGTTGAAGGGCAGGCCTCAGAAATAGAAATTTCCGCAAAACACATTTTAAAATTAAGACAGAGACTAGATGAGATTTTGGCGTCTCACACAGGACAACAGAAAATAGAGAAAATAGGAAAAGATACCGATCGAGATTATTGGATGAGCGCTAGTGAAGCAAAAGAATATGGTATAGTAGATAAGATCATAAATCACAAGAAGAATTGATTGTTAAGCTTCACGATGTTATAATGTAATTGTGATTTAAAATAAGATTAAAATACTAAATTTTTATGAAAAATAAGCAATTAATCTTTGCGATAATAGGAATAATAATTTTGATTGTCGGGGCTTTTATTTATTTTGCCACGAAACCCGGCCGTTCCGTGGTAGAAGAACCCGTTGTGTCATCTGACGTGCCCGAAGTAAAAGTAGTTGAGGGGGTGGGTTATATAAAAATTGTTAACGGCGCATTTAAGCCAACAGATATTAAAATTAAGGCGGGTCAGACAGCTTTTTGGACAAATGAAGATTCTGTCGCCCATTCCATAATAAGCGATTCCGGCACAGAACTTTCCAGCAGTTCTCTGGATAAGGGGTTTAGTTATGCGCATGCATTTACTGCAAAAGGGACTTATAACTACCATTGTCAACAGCATCCGGACATGAAGGGCAGAATTGTTGTGGAATAATAATTTATTTATTCTTAAAAACAACGTTAAATTTAAAATCGTCTCGCAAGCGCAAGGCGATTTTATGTTATAATATAAATATGGATGACAGGGTTCCATTATCGCCGGCACAGCAAGGAGGTCCCTTATACGGCAATGCCCGTGCTGGCGGACAAAATAAAGCCTTCGATTTTATTAAAGGATTTTGGCCTTCGGGTCTAACCTTTGTTTTGGTATTTTTTATAATTTTGTTGATTATTTTTTATAGGCCGGACGCATCAAGAAATCAAATAGTTAATCTTGTCCCAGGTTCAGAGATGCCGTATTTGGGAGCGGCTGAGGCGCCAATTATTGTTATTGAAGCGGCAGATCCTTTATGTGTAGGTTGTGATCTGTTTTTTCGCAACATCGAAAAAGAACTAAGGAACGGTTATATAGATCGTGGCCTGGTAAAGTTTTATCATTGGCCGACTTTTTCTGCAGAAACCCAAGAAGACGCGTTTGATGCCTTTTATTGCGCCAATGAACAGGACAAATATTGGAAGTATAGAGATTATGTTGTTAATATTCCGCGTTCAGCAAAAGCCATATTACAGCCAACAAAAGATGAGTATAAGAGTTTTGCCCAAAAAACAGGATTAGATGCTAAAAAATTCGGTGAATGTTTTGAAGCAAATAAATATTCAGAAATTTTAGCAAAAAAAAATAAAGAAATAATGAAAAATAAATTAAATTCGGGGAATGTGAATATTTTAGTTGATGGGTTTTATCTTTTCTCGCCTTCTTTTGCAGATTTAAGTGCTCAGATAAGAAAATCTATGACTGTCAAAGGAATTAATGACTAAAAAAGAACCATTAATTTGGGATCATGTTTAAATTTACCAAAAAAACAAGTGTTTATAGCTTAATAAAAAACTATCAGCCGCTTATTTTGGCTTTATTTGCGGGTTCGGCAATTCTTTCCGGCGCTTTTATGTATAAACCCGAGGTTGTGGCAGATGAAATCGACCCGGCGCCAACTTTTGTGCCCTCATCAGACATGCCTTTTATTGGCAGGGCCGAAGCCCCCGTTACGGTTATTGAATTTGCGGATCCTTTATGCCCGGGATCTAAAACATTTTTTGAAACCGTTGAACCTCAGTTAAGAGCTAAATATATCGATTTGGGCATGGTAAAATTTTATCAATGGCCAATGATTATAAAACCGGTTAAAAGCACGCAAGCCCTACAGGCAATGTATTGCGCAGCCGATCAAGGCAAATATTGGGAATATCGTAATCACATGCTGGAACAGCCCAGAACCGGACCTTTGGGCTGGGCGGACTTTGTTGAGCAGGATTATAGTTCTTTTGCTGAAGATATGGATTTGGACATGAAAGCTTTCGGTTCGTGTTTAGCAAGCGGGAAATACGTTTCTTTGGTCCAGGCTAAAGATAGAGTTCGTGCCGATGCCGGTATCAACGCGAGCGCTTCGGTGGTTGTTAATGGTAAGATAGTGGTATGGCCAAATTTTGAAGAAGTGAGCGCCGCGATAGACAGAAGTCTGGTGGATTTAGAAAACAATTAAAAACCATATTATTGTGAGTTTATCTAAAAATATTTTTCTACAACTTATTCTAAGCTCTCTTGTAGTCGGTTTTGCTTTGGGGTATGGTCTCGCGCATATTCATACGGTCAATGAAGAGGTTAAGCTTACATCTGAGAACCAGACCAAGCTTTCAGGACTGCCTATTGATATTGATATCTTGAACAATAAAGTCTTTAAGCAATGGAGCGCTAAAGCTTCCGGGCGCGCGCGCGCTATAGATCCAAAAAGCATAACAATAGGATCAGAAAGCGACAACTCGCTCTCTGCGATTGTTGCCTTGACCTACTCAACCGTCTTTAAGTTTGGAGGCAAGCCAAGCGTTTCAGGGGGCGTGGTTTTAAAAAATGCCCTTGTAACAGATGTGGGCATAGGGGATAATATTTCTGTTTTGTTTAATGTGGTCAATGGATATCCGGAAGCAGATTTAATAACGATAAACAAATAACTTTTTATCTTAAATGATATCCGGCAATAAATTTATTTTAATAACAACCCTATCAGCCGCTTTGGTCGGCGGAGCTATTTTGGGCTATGGGTTTAAAAGCATATTTTTATCAGGGAAAACAGAAAATATTAAGAATTCGCAGAACGAACAATTTGTTTATTTGGCCGTTCCTCGTCAATTGCTCGAGAATAAATTAATAAGTGACTGGTCCGCGGTAGTTGAAGGGAAGGTAATAGAAAATGACGGTAAATTCCTGACCATACAGGAAGATTCTTCGGACGCAAAGACAAAAATTTTCATGTCGGCACGCACAGAAATTCAGATGGAAACACAGAAAGCAGACGGTAGTATAGACTCTAAAAATATTGAAGACAGAAAAGAAATCAGAAACGGTGCTTATGTTTCTGTAGGGGTTAGTTTCCCGGAAGGGCAGGCCGAGGCTCAATATATAAACGGATTCATAGCGGATTTATAAATATGCATAAAGTTAATACAATCAGAAACATTCTTTTATTTTCTTTGCCTTTAGCTGTTTATTTTGTTTTTGTCGGAGCCGGAAATGTTTTTGCCACTCATTACAGTTGTGTTTATACGATGCCTTCTTGTGGCACCTGTCCTAGTGCTACTACTGCCGGATGCGCTTACGCAAGCACTGGGAGAAGTTCGGAATTTTGTAGTTCTTCACTTAGGCAGTATTATGCTGTTTCCTGGAGTGCTGCTACCAGACAGTGCGAACCAAGTTTAGGCGAATATTGGTGTTCGTACAATGATAGTCATACAACACAAACAATCCAAGATTGCTGGAGCACTACAACATGCGCGACCAGTCCCGCGGGTTGGATAACCACCGGGAAGACCTGTGTTTCAACCGGCTCATGCGGCTCTCCAGGAACGTGGGACGAAACATGTAAAAGAAATAACTGTGTAGATGGCGGGGCTACAACATCATGCGTTTTGGATTCTTCGCCAACAAATCAATGCGTGGCATCCACCTGTAATTCTAGTACACCGATTTGTTCAGGAGCAGGATCATGCGGAACGGGGTCTTGTGGTGCTTGTACGTATTCTTCATGGAGCAATGCCGGTTGCGGAGGGAACGGATGTAGCGGAACGCAAATGTATCAGACCCGTATTATTACCAGTGGAACCGGGTGTACAGAACCATTGGGTCAGTGCGTATCTGACGCGTCGTGTTCGGCTCTTCCAAATTGTAATACGAATGTAAATTGTGATGCTTGCAGCGGCGGCTCTCAGAATTGTTATTATTATAGCTACAGCGGAGGCGGTTCGTGTAATACGACCTTTGCTTATTCTCAGGGCTGTGGCGGTCCCACAAATGATTATTCTTGTAGTGGTGCCTCTTGTATATATGTAGGCACGGGTGCGGGGTCTTATAGCGATTCAAATTGTTTTGGTTTATGTTCCGGTGCGCCGGTGCCCCCAACCGTAACCACAACCTCTCCAACCAGCGTAGCCGCAACCTCAGCAACATTGAACGGAACATATAATCCAAATGGTTCAGATACTTCCGCATGGTTTAGGTATAGTACGGTCAATCCCGGCACATGCAATAATTCATTCGGTACCCAAACCGCAAATACGTTCCCTTTGGTATCAGGAAATTCTACCATTCCTTACTCAGTGAATATAAGCGGCCTTACTGTAGGTCAAACATATTATTATTGTGCCATTGCCAACGGTGCCGGATTTGGATACGGCAATATAGTATCATTTGTAGCTGCCGACCCTCCGCTTCCCGGTTCAGGCAATGTTTTTGTCACGAGCACAACCTATAACGGTAATTTAGGAGGATTATCTGGCGCTGACGCCAAATGTCAAACAAGAGCTTCTGCCGCCGGCTTAAGCGGAACATGGCGAGCATTTTTAGGCGACGAAACTATTGGACCCAAGGAAAGATTATTCCATTCTACAAATCCATATGCGCGTATGGATGATGTGTCCATTGCGAATAACTGGACGGATTTAACCGACGGCACATTAAACGCGCCAATAAATATAACTGAGTTTGGTACAGCAACTACCAATACTTCTGATGGCGGGTTTCCGGTTGTTTTTACCAGCGCAGTGCAAGACGGTTCTAAATATCCAGTTCCAAATAACACCTGTAATGATTGGTCAAGTAGTTCTGCAACTAATGCTGCGGGTGGAAGCGCAAATGAGAGCGCCAGCGGATGGGTTAGTTATATAAGCGGCGGTATGTGTAACGGTATAAACTATCCGGGCGCTTTATATTGTTTTAAGCAAGAGTCGTTTCCTTCTCCGTTAGTAACCACTATTTCGCCGACAAGCGTAACAGAAACAACGGCCACGCTGAACGGTTCGGTTAATCCAAATGGTAGCGCTGCTACCGGCTGGTTTAGATATAGCGCTTCAAATCCAGGTACATGTAACGATACTTTTGGTACGCGCGTTCCCGTGGCCGGGGGCACGGCAGTAGGTTCAGGTTTAAGTTACGTTCCATATTCTCAAAATATTAGTAGTTTAACTCCGGGCATAACTTATTATTATTGTGCTATCGGCAATAATACGACAGGTACGGCGTTTGGTTCGGTTTATTCATTTGTATCTTCAACGCCTCCTTCGCCCAACGTTTTTGTCACATCAAATAGTTATACGGGAAATTTGGGAGGTTTGACCGGAGCCGATAATGCGTGTATGGCATCAGCAAGCTTAGGAGGGCTTTCAGGTACATGGAAAGCGTGGTTAAGTACTAGCGCGCAATCAGCTTCAGGAAGGCTCACCCATTCCATATCTCCTTATGTGCGTATGGACGGGGTTGTTATAGCTGATAATTGGACGGATTTAACTGACGGCAATCTCTATGCGCCCATAGATCGCAATCAATATAATGAACAAATAAATATAGCGGTTGATTCCAGATATGTATTTACTCAGTCATACGGGTCTGGTGGTATATGGGGTGGGAGTATGTGTCAGGATTCAACATATGGCGGGTCAAGTGGAGACGGAGTGGCTGGCGATTTAACCTATACACATGGCGGCTGGAGCGCAGCAGCTGGCGGTAATATTTGTGATCTTTCCGGCCATATTTATTGTTCATTACATATTACTATTGTGCAATTGCTTCAAACTCAGGAGGAACAGGAATGGGTTCAGTTCTTTCTTTTGTTGCATCAAATCCTGTTTCCGCGCCAACCGTAAACACTAATTCACCTACTACTATAAACGCTACTTCAGCAACAGTAAGTGGAGCCGTTAACCCAAATGGCGGAGCAACTACAGCATGGTTCAGGTACAGTTCTATTAATCCAGGAAGTTGTAATGACGCGTTTGGAACAAGAGTACTTTCCAGTGGAGGATTTAGCGCAGGTTCAGGAACCAGCTTTGTTTCTTATTCAAATAACTTTACCGGTTTGGTGACAGGAACCACATACTATTATTGCGCAATTGCTTCAAACGCAGGAGGAATATCATTCGGTTCAGTACTTTCTTTTGTGGCTTCTGATCCTCCCATGTTGCCAACCGTAACAACAAATGCCGCAACTAGTATTACGGTAGACTCTGCGATACTTAATGGAACCGTTAATCCAAATGGCGCGGGAAATTCTGGACTGGGCTGGTTTAGATACAGCACTACGAACCCCGGCTCTTGCAACGATTCTTTCGGTACTCGTGCGCCGGCTTCAGGTGGTGCTATTGGATATGCAGGAGGCACAACAACTACGCCCTACGAGCGAACAATTTCTGGTTTAACCGGCGGAAGTCTTTACTATTTCTGTGCAATTGCTAACAATCCATATGGAAATGGTTATGGTTCTATGATGCAATTTACAACTCCATTTTCTCCACCAACCGTAACCACTGATCCGCCAACAAGCGTAAACGCTACATCAGCAACACTGAACGGTACAGTTAATCCAAACGGAAACACGGCAACAGCATG
>Ga0076016_111_pt1 | contig 28050 bp, 25 predicted proteins | sample RifGroB1_FD_68078 | JGI IMG/M metagenome (GOLD analysis project Ga0076016, IMG submission 68078) | Parcubacteria bacterium GW2011_GWB1_40_14 | reverse complement strand
ACAGCATCTTCATAGCCGGAATAAGTATGCAACGCATACCAATGTTTCTCTTGTGTTATTGTTTGTTTGGGCATGACAAAACTAAAATTAAAACTAAAAAATTAAATAAACTATCTGTTACTTAAATTGATAAAAAGAGTTATCACTCGTTGGAAAACAAAATCCAAACCGCCCAAAAGTATACCAACCAATACAGAACCGGCGATAACCACAAAAGTATAGGCAAATAATTGCTTTCGATTAAGCCATGTTACTTTTCGGAGCTCCTGAATAACTTCTCTGAAATAATTGGTTAAAGGGGAAATAATCGGCATATATAATGAAACCCTCCTCTTCCAATGCCTTAAAATGTTCTTCGAAATACTGCCTTAAAGTATTAATTTTACCTCCGGAAGTATAAATATTTATATCTTTTGGCACAAAACGTTCAACTGAACTTGGCGGCACAATTATAACAGAATGCTCGGGCAAACCGGCAAGTTTTTCTATTTCCGCTTCTAAAGCTTCAAGCTTACTTTGAGAAGAAAAATTTTCAGAAGATACGAGCTTATGCATTACTTCTTCTGCAACCCCAAAAACATTTTGTGCTTTATGAGTAACCTCTTCAAAGCTTGCAAATTTTTCTGAACGTATGGAAATCGCACTCTTGGGCAAATCCCCTTCCCATAAAACGCTGGTAGTATCCGCTTATAAGTTCGTTTTTTGAAGTCTCAAACAGACCCAACAAACCAAAATCTGTAAGCGCCCAGAAATCATTTTCGGCCATAGACATTTCTTTCACTAATTTAAACATCATTTTTTGAACAAGACGCTGGGCAATAGTGGAATTTTTACGTAAATAAACATTTTTATACATTTTAACGTAAAATTCTTGTATCGCTTTAGCCTGGTCTATTGCCTTTTCATCGATTACAATTTTATTTTCAATAAAATAAGTGTGGTTGGCTAAATACTCAACCCCCGGAGTCTCCCCCAACGTGTAATATGCATCACGTGAAAGATAATCTAATTTTTCTGTACCGAGATTTTTATCGTGAACAGCTAAATAAAGCTGATTCTCGTGAGTAAATAATTTTTTTAATTCGTCAAAATTAAGGTTTGCCGCTTCAGCCGCATATCTTAAATTATCTATTATTTGCGCACCGTGCTCATCATGATCTGAACCATAAAACTCTTTTGTAACCTCTTCTGCTACATGCGAAAAAGGCCCATGGCCGATGTCGTGCCATAAGGCAAAGCCTTCCAACAAGCGCGCTTCTTTATTATTTATGAAACCTCGGCGCAACCATCTGTCTGTAAGCTGCTGCGTTCTGCGGAAAGCTCCTAAACAATGCTGTTTCCTTGTGTGCGTTGCCGAAGGAAACAGCATGCTGGTCACTCCGAGTTGATACTTAAAACCCAAAGCTTGAAATTGTGGCACATCTATCATTGGCAGATAATCGGTAATATCGATAAGCCCCCAAAGAGGGTCGTTTATAAGCTTTACATTTTTTAAGTCTGTTTGCATGGCTGATCAAATCATTTAAATATCGAGATTTTGCACAGTCTTTGCGTGCGTTTGAATGAATTTTTTGCGTGGTGCCACTTCAGAGCCCATCAAAATATCAAACATTTTATCGGCCCCTTTGACGTCGTCAATTGCAACCCTTTTTAATACCCTAGAGGCAGGATCCATAGTCGTTTCCCATAACTGACCGGGGTTCATTTCTCCAAGACCTTTATAACGCTGAATTAATATGCCGCCCGGAGAAGCCACTTGAGCAACGGCGCTTTCTGTTGCGTCTTCTGTTGAGGTTTCCTCAATAACTTTTTTTGCCGCAACTTTTTTGTCTTTCTTCTCTTTGGCGGCAGCTTTCAAATTTTCAAACTCTTTAACAATTTTTAATTTTTCTTCTTCTGAATAAGCATAACGAAATTCTTTCCCTTTCTGAACACGATACAAAGGAGGTTGCGCAATATATAAATATCCGCTTTCAATTATTTTCGGCAAATATCTGAAGAATAAGGTCAATAAAAGCGTTCTAATATGCGCGCCATCAACATCCGCATCGGTCATTATGATAATTCTCTTATACCGTAATTTTTCCAGGTTAAAATCTGTCGCGATAGCCGTTCCCAACGCAATAATTAAAGCTTTAATTTCTTTTGATTCAAGCGCGTGATCCAGACGACTCTTTTCTACGTTCAAAATTTTACCGCGTAAGGGCAAAATTGCTTGAAACTTACGGTCTCTTCCCTGTTTCGCAGAACCTCCTGCAGAGTCCCCCTCAACAATAAACAGTTCCGATTCCTCCGGATCGCGGGAAGAACAATCAGCTAATTTTCCGGGCAGGGTTAATCCATCCAAAACTCCTTTACGCAAAACTGTTTCACGGGCTGCTTTTGCCGCAAGACGAGCCTTTGCGGCTAAAACCGACTTGCCCATTATGGCCCTGGCATCTTGCGGATTTTTATCTAAATAAGTTTGTATGCCTTCTCCAAGAACAGCTTCAACTGCCGTACGGGCCTCAGGACTTCCCAGACGTGCTTTGGTTTGACCTTCAAACTGAGGTTCTCTTAATTTAACAGATACGACAGCAACCAAGCCTTCACGCACGTCCTCGCCGCTTAAATTTTCATCAGACTCCTTAACAAAACTGTTTTTGCGCGCGTAATCATTCAAGGCACGGGTTAAAGCTACGCGAAATCCGGTTATATGCGCTCCACCATCACTTGTATGGATATTATTGGCAAAACCCATTTCTATGCCGGCAATATCGTCAACATATTCAAAAGCCACCTCAACAGAAACGTTTTCTTTTTCACCGGAAACATAACAAATTTCCTGTTGCAATTTCAATTTATCTCCGGAAATATATTTTATAAAAGTGCCTATACCTCCTTCAAAATAAAAAGTATAAGAAAAATCGGACCGCTCATCAAATACTTTAATGCGTACTTTACGTGTTAAATATGCCTGTTGTCTTAAATGTTCCAAAATGCGATTTAAATCAAATTTTATATCCTTAAATACTTCCGGATCGGGTTCAAAAGTAATAGCTGTTCCGGTTCCGCTACAAGTATCAATTTTCTTAACTGTTGCTTTGGGCTTGCCGCGCACATATTCCTGCATCCAAAGTTTTCCGTCACGGCACACCTCAGCACGCAAATTTGCTGAAAGAGCATTAACTACTGAAACGCCCACACCGTGCAATCCCCCGGCAACTTTATAGGATTGGCCGCCAAATTTTCCTCCGGCGTGTAAAGTAGTAAGCACGGTTTCAAGTGCTGATTTTTTTGTCTGCGCATGAATCTCAACGGGAATACCGCGCCCGTTATCTATAACGCGGATCTTTTTACCGTCCTCAAAAATACGTAATTCTATATCCGTGGCGTACCCTGCCATTGCCTCATCTATTGAGTTATCAACCACTTCCCAAATTAAGTGATGCAAACCATCTACGCCGGTTGAGCCGATATACATACCCGGACGCTTACGAACGGGCTCAAGACCCTCCAAAACATAGATATCTTTGGCGGTATAATTATTCTCGGACTTATTTGGCTCCTTAACGGAAGCTTTTTTCTCTTTTGCTTTAGCCATACCAGGTAGTAGAAATTCGACTTTTAATTAAAATATATAAAATTTTCCATTAAAATTGCGCTTTTATTTAAAGCTTGACTATACCGGGTAATTTTGTTTCGCTTTTGCGAAACGGTCGAATTTTCACTACCTGGCATATTACTTAATTATTTGTACCATTTTTAAAGTGTTTTTCATACAACCTATCTGCCATTTCCTTGTTAAGTTCGCGCGCTGTAGCCAAAAAGGCCGAATCTGCCTCTGTATCGCGCGAGGCAATAGCAGAATTCCCGGAAACGTTAAGACCAACGTCATCTCTTTTCTTGTAGTCCTCCATAAAATATTCTTGCATCCTTATCCAAAAAATCATGCCATCATCACTTTTATCCTTGCCGACAAAAAATTTTGAACCGGGCGGTAACAAAGGATCTACGTCTACGACGTCTTCTTCTGTAGGATGGTCGCCTTTTGTTATTTTTCTGCTCAACGACACCACATCAAATTGTATTTCATTTTCCTGTAGAAGATCCGATAGACGCTGTATTGTTTTACCGCTATCTATATGGTCTGTCACCAAAAGAACTCTTTCATTGCCTATTAATTCTTTTAAAGCTGCAATGCGCTGCTTAAGATTATTTTCATATTCTGCTCCTTGACGCGAAACGCCCGCAGCAACAAAAAAGGTATCCGGAGTTTTTGCGTTATTGTCTCTTGCTGCGTTCGCCAGAATTTCACGCATAGCTAGGGCCGGCAGGCGAGCGCCACGATCGTCTCCAAGGACAACCCCCCATCTACCGCTCTCAACATCAGGCTTAACTTGAGCAACCAAACTGTCCATCATAGGCTCTATTAATCTCTGAAACATTCTTATCTGTTCAAGCTCCAATTTATCTTTACTTTCTGCTTCCTGCCACGACGGCGCTTCTTTAGAAAAACGTTCCCATTTCATATTACCTTACCTCCCATCCCCGCGCGCTTAGTGCGGTAATTATATTTTTGTGCATATCATCTATTTCTTTACCGCTCAAAGTGCGGGTTTGAGATTGGTATATAACGCGGAAAGCTAAACTTTTCTTGCCTTCCGGCAAATTTTCACCCTCGTAATAATCAAAAAGTTCTATATCGCGTATTAAACTTTTACCTATCCTGGCTATTTCACTGCCCACCTCATCTACCAAAGTATTGCCGTCAACTAAAACAGCTATATCGCGTACGGCTTCCGGATACCTTGAAGGCAATCTATATTCATGTTCTTCATTGCTTTCCTGAACCAATTTAGAAAAATTTATCTCTGCAACAACTATATTATGCGGCCAAGAAAATCCCGAGGAAATATCTGGGCGTAACATGCCTACAACGCCAATGCTTTTGCCGTCAACTTCAAGTACTGCCGAAGAAGAAGTGGACCAAAACATATATTTATTCTTATTTCCTTTGAAAACGGTATCTGCCGGACGCCATATAACATCAGACAAACCAAGTGCCGCCAGCATATCACTTAAGACACCTTTAACTATTCTGAAATTATTTAACGTATCATCATTATTTTTTATTGCTCTGATAGCCGTCAAATGTTCTCTTTCGTTAATTTTATTGTCTGAATATTCAAAAACATTGCTGATCTCAAAAATATTAAGCTCGTCACTATATTTAAAATTATTCATTGCCTCAGCAAGCAGTCGTGGGGTTATCATTGGTTGTAAAAATTTTTTGTCCTCAGACATTGGATTATCCAATTCAATAAGCTCTTCCTTCCTTAAACCAAAGGCGGCGGCCAAAGCTTCGCCGACAAACGAATAAGTTCTTAGTTCAATAAAGCCGGCTTTAACCAAAAAATCTTTAGTTTTATTTCTGGTTATGCGCGCGCTATTTGTTTCGGGTGCATAAGCCAAAATCTTCGGCGCCTCTGCTTTTATGTTTTCATAGCCGTATAACCTTCCGATTTCCTCGATCAGGTCTTGATCGCGAACTAAATCTAAACGGTGAGACGGCGGAGTAACTCTAAATAAATCTTTAGAAATTAACTTAATGGTACAGCCTATAGCCGATAAAATAGAACGCGCTTGTTTTGCTGACAGTCGTGTTCCCAACATTGAATTTGTTCTGCCCAATGAAAAGGGTATAGCTATATTGCTTTGCTTATTTGCGCCCGTATCAATGGCTCCGCTAACAGGCGCGCCTTGAGCTATCTTATTTATCAAATAAACAGCTCGATTTAACGCTCCGGGTATCTGCGTTTTGGGCAAGCCCGCGGCAAAGCGTTTTGCGGCATCCGTTTCAATATTTAATTTTTTAGATGTTTTATAAACGGTTATCGGATCAAAATTAGCAGCTTCAATAATTATATTCTTAGTTTCCTTAGAAATTCCTCCTCTAACACCGCCCTTGATACCTGCTATCGCCAAAGGTCCGCCTTTATCGGCAATAACCAGATCCGATGACGACAATATCCTGTTTTGATCGTCTAAAGTCGTTATTTTCTCTTTATCCGAAGCTTTTCTAACTAAAATCTCTACTTTACCTTTAGAATTTTTAGTTAATTTATCATAATCAAAAGCATGCAACGGCTGACCAGTCTCGAGCAATACATAATTTGTCACATCAACAATATTGTTTATAGGCGCTACCCCTAATTTAATAAGCCTATCTGAAAGCCATTTGGGCGACGGGGCAACTTTTATATTAAAAACCGCACGGGCCATATATCGCGGACAGGATTTCCTATCTAAAACTCTTATGGTCAGATATTTACTTAAGATTTTGGATTTGTTTTCTTTAAACGCCGTATCAGATAAAATGAACTTACTTTTAGAGCCTCCGACATTTAAAATTGCGCTTATTTCTCTTGCAACTCCCATGTGACCCGAAGCATCGCTCATTCTGTTGGGCAAAATTGAAATATCTAAAATCCAATCATCTCCGGATCTTTTAAGGTCCTCCACTTCCCAAGAACGCATTGTTAAAATATCCGCCAACTTTTTGGGTTGAGGAATGTTAAGCAAAAAATCTTTTAACCAAAGATAAGAATATTTCACCCCGTTAGAAAATTGCTGTTGCCCTAATCGCCAAAAAAGTCAAAAGGCTTTTTTGGCGTCTAACCAACAAACAATTACTTTTATTTAACGAATCATTCATAAAATATAGCAATTTTCTAACGGGGTTTCATAGTTTAAAACTGCTGAGATAGACGGATATCTCCTGAGTTAAATAGTCTTATATCCGGAATCCTGTATTTCATCATCGCAAAACGTTCTAATCCGAAACCAAAAGCAAAACCCTGAACTAACTTGAGATCATACTTTACGGCATTAAAAACCTCCGAGTGAACCATTCCTGCCCCGCCCATTTCAAGCCAGCCGGAATGTCCGCACGTAGAACAACCTTTCCCCGAACAAAAAAGGCAGTTTATGTCTACTTCAAAACTCGGTTCCGTAAATGGAAAATACGACGCACGCAAACGAACATTAATTTTGGTTCCAAAAAATCTTTCGAAAAATACGCCTATTATATATTTAAAATTGGCCACGCTAATATCTTTGCCGACCATAAGACCTTCTACTTGATTGAATTGCAATTCGTGTGATGCGTCTGTAGCCTCAAAGCGATATACTTTACCGGGAACTATAATGCGAAATGGAGGTTCATGCATTTCCATATACCGTATTTGCACCGGCGAAGTGTGAGTGCGTAGTAATAACCGCGGACTTGGAATTTGTTTCTTGGAATTTGAAATTTTCTGTTTGCTCCGCAACCAAAAGGTATCCCACATATCTCTGGCCGGATGATTTTTGGGAATATTTAATGCATCAAAATTATGCCACTCATCTTCAACTTCAGGACCCTCTACCACACCAAAACCCAGACTTGAAAAAATGTGTTCTATTCTTCGTTCAATCAAAGTAAGCGGATGCAAATGTCCGTTTTTTATTTTTATTCCGGGCATCGTTATATCCAAACCCTTATCGGTCGTTTGAATATTGTTCTCCAAAAAAACGCCTTCTTTATCTCTTAAACTATTTTCTATCGCAGCAATTACGTTATGAATTTCTTTTGCGTATCCGGGTCTTTTTTCTGCGGGAATATCTCCAATAGAACGCAAAAGATTACGTAATACGCCATTTTTGCCTAAATACGCGTTGTAAATCTTGTTTAGTTCGGATGCGCTATTGGCGCCGTGAATCGCCTGCAAAACATCGTTTTTGATGCTTAAAATATTCGTATTTTCATCGTTATTTTTCTTCATGCCCAGTATATCAACTTCGACAATTAGAGTAATAATCTAAATCTTTGAAAACTTTAAATAACCCGACCCATTAAAATACACTTAACGGCTTTGGGGTTCTCGCGTTATTACGAGAACAGTCGAAGTTGTATTTCTGGGCGCGCTTTTAGCATTTTAGCAAAAAAAACCTGTGTTTACAAGGAAAAATCAAAGACGGCCCTTATTTTTAGGACGTCTCAAAGAATGCCAAAAACTCCCTATGGCTTGATCAATATATCTTTAACGGTTTTAGCCAACATATCCAAATTATAATCGCCTTTAACTAAATATCCCCTGCTACCCAATTCCATTGCTTCGGCAATGCGAATTTCATCATTCAACATTGTTAACATAACAACAGGAATTTGCTTTAATTCGGGGTCGCTTTTAAGTTCTTTAAGTATTTCTATCCCGTCTTTCCCGGGCAATAAAATATCTAAAAGCACAAGATTCGGCTTAACTTTTTTAACTATTGGAATAATGCCTTCTCCTGTCAAAAATAAATCTACGCCGAACCCCTCTTCTTTCAAACGAGCAGTCATTATTTTACCCAAAGCTTCCTCATCTTCAACCAATAATATATTTATATTAGAATTCATATTTCAATAATACCAGAAATGCAGGGATTATTCTATTATAAGCATCCCGGTTTCCTGATTAATAATGAAACGAAAACTCTTTATGTCGTCAGGAATCTTTCCAATCAATTTTCTTGTGATAAGATCATCGATTGTTTGCGGATAAACCCCATATAAACGTTTATAGCCAAAAACTAAACTTTGAATTAACCCTATATGGTCGATCTCTTGTATCCAGGCTTTTGCGGATTGCTTAATAAATTCATTGGTGGTTGTCTTATATATTGCGTCAAAAAGTTCTCTGGCGCTTGTTTGATCTCCTGATCTCAAAGTATAAGAAGCGATCAAGCTATCAACATAATCGGGTTTTCCCGGTTTTGATGCGGCAATATTCATATATTTCAGCGCCTGCTCATAATCTTTCGAAAAAACTTTATACTGAACTCCTAAATAAAAAGGTATTTGCCAGCTTGAAGGTATGGCTTCAATTCCCCTGTCCGTAAGAAAACGCGCTTCGTCTATAGAACCTTTACGAGGCAAGATCAAATTAGCAAAAAGATATGGATATTCAAAACGCGGATCTAAAGTCGTAACAATATCCAGATATTGAAACATAAAACTATTTTTCAAAAGTCCCTCTATGATCAAATATTGAACAGATTGGATCCAAAAAACATCGGCCAAAAAATTGCGGAAACCAAACGAAGAACTCTCAACCAACGTTGCCGGCGCTAAAAAAACCTGCGCAGGATAATGCAATCTCCTGTCTTTAAAAAAATGATTGTAACCCGTCTGAGACCAAAACACGACCAAAAATAAAACTGCCAGGGCGGTTATTTGAAAAACGCTGCTTAATCTGAAAAAAATCCTCATAATCTAAATTATTTGGTCTAATATTCTCTGCGATCAAAAATAAATTTAGCAATAAGAAAGAGAGCTGCGCCATAAGCCAGAGCATAAACTACCGTTAGAGCCAATGTCTGGAAAACGGGTATTGAATTGTATAAAACATCGTTTCGTATATTGAATTTTTCTAAATTCGGAAAAATATAATATAGAACGGAAAATATATATTTTATTATGACATTGTCCTGCCTATCTATTATCCCCAAAACAACAGAAGACGAATGGCCTATAAGAAAAAGTGAAACGGTATAAACCGAAGAAAGTATGGGTGAAGTAAAACCGGAAAAAAGTATGCTTATCATAATTATCAGCGTTGCTTCGATAAAACCCAATAAAATTGCCAAAATAAGATATGGGATTCCGTTCAAGGTACCGATTTTAATGAACAACACCCCGAAAAACATTAAAGATGTGAGCGCAGTCATCAAAAATATGGTCAAGGAAAGACCCAGCCATTTACCCATAATTACTTCTGATTTTTTAATTGGCTTTGACAATATCAAGAAAAAGGTTTTGCGCTCAACTTCTTTATAGATAAGATTTGCGCCAACAAAAATTATAATAAAAATCTGCAGTAGAAATATTGCGGTCAGGCCAAAGTCCTTAATTATTTTAATATCCTGATCCAAAGATATGGAACCCAAAAACAATGAAGAGCCTATAATAAACAAAGCAAAAACCGCAACAACAAATAATATCCTGTCCCGGATAGACTCTCTAAATGTATTCAACGCTATAGCTAAAACTCGGTTAAACATATTAACTGTTCCGTTCCCACCGCTATCAGATGTCCTTTATCGATTATTCCGACTCGGTCACATATATCTTCAACATCAGAAAGGATATGAGAATTAAAAAAGATTGTTTTTTCTGCTTTTTTCAGTTTAATAAGTAATTCTTTTGCCTCGGCACGACCCATAGGATCAAGTCCGTCCAAGGGTTCATCTAAAAACAATACTTCAGGATCATTTATCAAAGCCTGCGCCAAACCCAAACGTTGCCCCATGCCCTTGGAATACTTTCTTATCTGAACATCTCTGGCTTCGTAAAGATTAACTTCGTGCAAAAGCTTATTTATTTTTTCTTCTTTTTTATCCTTAGATAAACCGAAGATGTCGGCAATAAAACTTAAAAACTCTTTACCTGAAAGATAAAGATAAAAAGATGAACTTTCGGGCATAAAACCAATTTTTTTCTTGACTTCCGGCGCATCTGGTTTTTCTCCCAATACTTTAAGCGCGCCGCTGGTTGGTCTGGTTAAACCAACGAGCATTTTCATTGTTGTTGTCTTCCCGGCACCATTTGGACCTAAAAAACCAAAAACCTCCCCGCGTTCCACGCCAATAGAGAGTTTATCGACAACCGTAGAGCTGTCCCTTCGATTAAAATACGTCTTAACAACCTCCTTAATTTCAATAGCGCTCATATTTGAAATAATATCATTCCAAACACGTTGATACAAATTAAATAAAATTATAACGCTGTCGAGATAAAAATCGTCAAAATGAGCGCAACGATTGCATAAATACCAAACTGCCGCACAACATATCGAATAGGAACGATGGAAGCAAAAAGAAATGCAACTACCAGATTGAGAACCGGAGATACGGTAAGAAAAGCAAAAATGCCCGCAGATGACATACCCAGGTCGGCAAACGCCTTAGCGATTGGATAATTACCAAGTATGGTTCCGAAATACAGAATAATCCCCACAACAAGCGAGATCACAATTCCGCCTACATAATTACTCGAAAAACTACGAAATTCCTCTGCCGGAATGAACGTACGAAGTGCTGCTCCGATGAAAATCCCCGTCATGACAACACCAAAAATCTTTCCTTGTCTCATCCAGAAACTCTCTCCATCAATCGAAGCACTTGATTTAATTGTCAGTGGTAAATTTCTTGTCGCAAATGCAGCAACACTCAACGATAAAAAAATTGCGATCGCATTCAAAAATGCTATTTTTATACCAAAAAGTCCGGCTATGATCGGAAACGATTGAAAATCATATGCTCGTTCAGCAACGAAAAAACTTAAGAGCAAGCCCGGATGCGCGCCGAGACGCACCAGGGACCCTGCAACGGGTAACTGTGACATAATACTTAAAGGCGAAACCATACCAAGCGCTTGGAGAAAAAATAATTTTCTAACCGTCATGACACCAAAGTATTTATAAACCGCATCAGCAGAAAACCGCCGCTCGACAATATATGCCGCCACAGAACCAAAAACTAACCATGGAATAATGGAACGACTGTAAAAAATAAGTGTCTCTATAAACATTTCGGGCATGCATATATTATCGCACAAAAAAGAAAAAACATTGATAACCAACACATTAAAACTTACCACTCGCGTTAACCCTCACAGAAAGAAACAAAACTTATTTTAAACTTGTACAATAAAGGTTTTACCGTCTTTCAAGGTATTTATGGATCCCAAGTGTTATTTAGGCGCCCTTCAAACCCCTTGGTACTCAAATAAAATTTTATCCGACGTGAAGTCGGATAAAAATTTCATTGCGGACCCAAGGGGATTTTCCGCCAAAGGCGGATCCGCCTTTTATTTGGTCGCAAGCGACCATACAAAAAAGTGGTGGAGAACCCCTAATCCCTGCCTACCGGCAGGCAGGTCCTCTCATGACCCCGCTCCAAAATTTCGTTTAGATATACCATCCACAGCGGACCCAAGGGGATTTGAACCCCTGATCTCCTCCGTGACAGGGAGGCGTGTTAAACCAGGCTACACCATGGGTCCATTATTATTTATAAGTATCTTTTGATAACAGTAATTTTAGATCTTTTAAGGAAGGCATCCAAGGGTTCTTCAGTCACTTTTCCATATTTTACTCCTTCCGCATGAATAACTTTACCATTTCCGACATACATTGCAACATGCCCTATGCCCTCGGGAAAATATTTATTATAACGTCCCATCCCCCCTTTTATAAAAATGAGGTCTCCCGATTGTAATTTATTTTTTGCAGTTTTCTTGCCGCGTCTTGCCTGTTCAATGCTAACTCGCGGCAAAATAACTCCTACGCGTTTATATAGATACTGAACAAAACTGGAACAATCAAACATCAATGGAGCCTGCCATGGGCGCGCGCCATATTTATATGGCTTACCTAAATGTTTACGTGCAAAGAAAAGCAATTTTTCTTCTTTTTGTTTCCTTGATAATTTATTATCCGTTCGCATAATTTAAACTATGAATGCCCGCCACAGAGGCGGGCATCTCAATTCGCCATTCTGACCAATGAGCAAATCGAGTTGTTGTCAGAATAAACGGTCGCCTTTGAAGACTTTCCTTGCTAAAGCCCGCCAAAGGCGGGCATCACAATTTGCTACAGTTCGCTGCTGCGAACTAAGCAAATTGGATGTGCCGGGAAAGGGAGTCGAACCCTTGTATGGCGCTTATGAGACGCCCGCTCTGCCGTTGAGCTATCCTGGCGTACAGAATCCCGAAGGTTTCCTTCGGGACTATCTTGATCAAAATTCTATTCCGCTCTCAAAACGTTTCCTTCTGTATCAAGTTCCACAAAATATTTAGCTTGACCCGAAACATAAGATGAGCATTGATAGCTTGGATCGTCATCTATCGGCTGACGAGGATTGTGAACAACATCAATTGCCCATTCTGTGCCATTAGCTAAACAAGGACCGCTTGCAAAACTTCCTCCTGCGGCTTTATATTGTTCATATAATCTCTTTGCATAAGCTATTTGCTCAGAGCGATCTTCCTCGAAAACAGCCGCTTTCGTTTGAGCTTCTATGACCTCTTCTTCCTGTTCCGCTTTAATTTTTGCTTCGTTTTGTGAATTAAAATACATATAGGCAGCAATACCTCCTATTAAAATGCCTCCTATTGCAACTACTAAAATAATATTTTTTTTGTTCATATATTTAATTATTTATATATTAGGTTTCCCAAATTTAATTAATTTTATTTTTTTATCTTTTCGCCAACCTTTTATTTGAAATTCTCGTCTTAATGCGTCTTTTTGGTTGGTATATTTTTCAGTATACAATAATTTGGTTATTTTATGTGATTTTGTATAATGACCACCTTTTCCGGTCTTATGCTCCTTAAATCTTCTTCTTATATCAGTGGTTATTCCCGTATAAAAACTTCCATCTTCACATTTAACAATATAAACGTACCACATACTATTTTGCCCTTCGGCAGGCTCAGGGCACTTCGCCTCGCCCGTATATTTTTAATTGCTTGCACTGAGCGAGCGAAGCGAGTCGAAGTGTTGCGGGGGCGAGAGTCGAACTCGCTTCCGCGGCTTATGAGACCGCTGAGGTACCGTTCCTCCACCCCGCGACGAAAAAAGCGTAAAAATAAAAGCGTAAAACAACAAAATTAAACCTACTTTAATATCGTTATTTTGCACTTTTCACTTTAACTTTTACGCTAAAAATCAAGATTAAACCCTACCTTAATAAACTTGATTAACCGCTACACCATGATATTGCATATTTTCAAGTTAGTCAATCACCTGAACTTCTCTCAAAAAAGTTTCGTAATAGTCAATTGCGTTCTTTATTTCAAGTTCTGAGGCATAAAATTCAGGGTCATGTACAACCGTATCCCGTAATTTATGCGCTTCGCGCAATAGGTTTAAAGATTGGATTTGCTCAGGAGTAGCTGTTTTTAGCCTTTCAGCTATATCCTCACCCGGATAGCCCATCTTTTTAAGGATATCATCAACTAATTTATCTGCCTCAATAACCGCCAATTTCCATTCCGCTTCCGTATTGCGATCAATTCTGTATTTTATCTTAGCCCATTGCTTAGATATTTTATCAGCAGGAAGAGTTTCGGCGCTGAATGAAGCCGTAATATTCTGCATATACGTTGAAAAAATTAAACGGTTAAGCCGTATAATAACCCATACGATCGCAAGAAAAGCTGCGATTGAAAATATAGCGGCAAAAATTTTATAAACCGAAATGAAACCGTTTAACCATTCCGGAACAGGAATAAAAGAAAATATTTGACCCATAAATAAAGCCGGGTCTTGTCCGTTAAAAATATTATATATTGCGTCACTCATACCAGGTAGTAGAAATTTGACTAAATTATTTTCATCAAATTCTACTTTAACTTAAATATTTAATTTAACTAACTTATTATACCAGACAATGTTTCTTTTTGTTCCGCTTCGCGGAACAGTCTAATTTTCACTACCCGGCATAATTTAAAATTATTGATTATAAATTTGTTCATACGCATTGGCCACTTTCACAAGAATATCTTCATTTTTATTGGCTGCGAGCAACTGTAAACCTACGGGCAAACCTTCAACTTCTCCGGCATTAAGTGATATTCCCGGGATCCCCGCAAGATTAGCAGATACAGTATACACGTCGGCAAGATACATGGCCAAAGGGTCATCGGTTTTTTCTCCGAATTTAAAAGGTAGGGTCGGAGATGTAGGCGTTAACAAAACATCAACTTTTTTAAATGCTTCAATAAAATCTCTACGTATCAATGCGCGTACCAACTGAGCTTTATTGTAATAAGCATCATAATACCCGGAAGACAAAGCAAAAGTTCCCAAAATTATCCTGCGGCGCACTTCATCCCCAAATCCGTGAGAGCGGCTGTCTATAAATATATCCCACATATTTTTATCGGAAGAATTATTTGCACTTCGACCCTGCTCAGTACGAGCACTTCGGCCCTGTTCAGTACGGGCGACAGAGTAGCCGTATCTTATCCCGTCAAAACGGGCTAAATTGGCTGACGCTTCAGACGGTAAAATTATATAGTAAGTTGCCAAACCATATTTAGTATGAGGAAGACTGACCGGATAAAGTTTGGCACCACGAGCTTCCAGATCTTTTGAGGCTTTTTCGATTATTTGACCGACTCTGCTGTCTATACCCTCAATAAAGTATTCCTGCGGTAATCCGATTTTTAATCCTTCAATATTTCCGGAAAACATATCTTCATTTAACTCAAATTTTTCTCCCGGTAAAGTAGTGGCATCGTTAACGTCATGACCTGAAATAACCGACAACAACAAGGCGGCATCATATACGTTTTTGGTCATCGGACCAATTTGATCCAAAGATGACGCGAGAGCAATAAGACCCGATCTTGATACCCGTCCGTATGTGGGTTTTAATCCCACTATTCCGCATAGAGATGCCGGTTGTCTTATTGAACCTCCTGTATCCGAACCCAAAGCAGCTAAAGCAAACTCCCCTGCTACAGCGCATGCTGAGCCGCCGGAAGAGCCGCCAGGCACATATTCTCTATTGCGAGGATTCTTAGTGGGACCGAAAGCAGATTGCTCACAGGAAGATCCCATAGCGAATTCGTCCAGATTTGTTTTACCCAAAATAATCGCACCGGCATCTTTCAGCTTGCGCACAACCGTAGCGTCGTATGATGCAACATAATTCTCTAAAATCTTTGAACCCGCGGTGGCATTATATCCCCGTACTAAAATATTATCTTTTACTGCTATTGGTATTCCGGCTAAAACTCCAGGGTTTTCTCCCCGGCTTAAACGCTCATCTGTCTCCAAAGCCTCTCTACGCGCCTCATCGCTAAACACAGACAAATACGCATTAAGGTCCTTATTTTCTTTTGAGATGTTGTCCAAATAATAATCAACCAGCGTAGAAGACTTAAGTTCATTATTGTCCATCAATTCGCGGGCTTTTTTAATTGTCATGTTCGAAAAAATCATAAATTCTTAGTAGTGTTATAAATCTGACAAAATTCTTGGAACAACAACGTAACCATTTTTAACTTTTGGAGTTTGTCCGATCAAATCCTGACCGTGAGGCAGTTTATCTTCCTCCAGGACCTCAAGACTGTCTTCACGGAATGAATTTTCTAACCCTGTAATATGCGAAACCGCTTCAATGTTCTCTGTATCCACGCTTTTTAATTCATCAACATAGGCAACAATATTTGCAAGTTCCGCTGCAAATTTATCTTCTTCCTTAGCGGTTAATTTAAGCTTTGCCAAAGCCGCCGCCTTTAATATTTCTTCTTTTGAGATCATAGAAAACAATAATCAAGATACAAGAAACAATAACCAAACAAATTATAAGCTTCAAACTCCAAAATACAAATACGCATTTGATTATTGAATATTGGACACTGTAATTTGTCTGTCTCTTGTTTCTTGGTGTTTGGTTATTAAACTTTAATCATTTTTAAAAATTCATCCTCGGAAAGTACCTTAACTCCTAATTTCTTTGCCTTCTCGTACTTATCTCCAGGCTCACTACCCACAACCACAAAATCTGTATTTTTGCTCACGCTTTCTGAAATCTTTCCACCCGCCTCTCTTATTCTCTGTTTTGCCTTGTCTCTGCTCATACTATCCATGATTCCGGTTAATACAAAACTCTTATTTGTTAATTTGCCGGGAGTAGTTTGCTTTTTGACCAGCAATATCTTTAATCCAACTTTCAGAAATTTTTGAATAAATTTCCGATTCTGCAGGTTTTTAAACCAATCTGCAATACTCTTTGCTGTTAAATCACCTATATCTTCTATATTGTTCAATTCCTCAGCGGTAGCTTTAACCATCCTGTCTAAAGTCCCAAAATGTTGCGCTAAAACCAAAGAGGTTTCCTCCCCCACGTTGGGAATTCCCAAAGCATATATAAATCTTTCCAACGGAATGGTCTTACTTTTTTCAATTGATATATATAGTTTTTGCGCGGATTTTTCACCAAATCCAGAAAGGGTCGCAATAACTTTAGGATCTATAGTGAAAATGTCGGCTCCGTCTTCAATTAGGCCTTCTTCAAGTAATCGGTCCAATATTTTGGGCCCGAGACCCACGATATCAAATGCCGCGTGCGATGTGAAGTGATAAAGCCACTCCCGATGCTTGGCCGGACAATCTTTATTTATACATCTGATAATAACATCCTCAGCATTTATCCGCTCAACTCTCTTGCCGCAATCAGGACACGAGTTTGGCATTTTAAATTTGCGTGCACTTTTTGGCCTCATTGCGGGCAAAACCCGCAATACCTTGGGAATTACATCCCCCGCTCTGCCGATTATAACGGTATCCCCGATATAAAGACCTAAACGTTCAATTTCATCTGCATTATGCAAACTTGCATGCTGAACCGTTACGCCACCTATTTGAACCGATTTCAATGCGGCAACAGGAGTTAAAGCGCCGGTACGTCCAACTTGAATTTTTATATCTTCAACTATTGTTTCTGCCTCTTTCAAAGCAAATTTAAATGCTACTGCGCCGCGGGGAGCCTTACCTACAACACTAAGAGATTTAAACTTATCAATATCATTAACAATAACTACTACGCCGTCGATCTCGTAAGCCAGCTTATCTCTATCAACGCCCCATTTTTTATGGAAAGCCATAACCTCATTCACATCAGCACAAAATTTATTGTGACTATTGGTTTTAAATCCCAATATTTTAAGTATTTTATGAATTTCTTCGTGCGTAACCTGTCCCATGTCGGTCACCAAATCATACGCAAAAGAATCAAGCCGGCGCGATGAAGTGATCTTTGGATCAAGCTGCCTTATGGAACCTGCGGCAACGTTCCGGGGGTTTGCAAACAAGGGTTTATTGTTTTTTGTCTGGATCTTATTTAATGTCAAAAAATCTTTCGTATTCATAAAAACCTCTCCTCTAACCTCAAGTTCTTTCGGCCACCCACTGCGGAAAAAGTTTGCTGCTTTTTCAAATCCCGCTTTTTTCAATTCGCTATATATAATTTCCGGCTCACGCAACTTTAAGGGAATGGCTTCTATGGTTTTCAAATTCATAGTCACTTCTTCCCCGATAACTCCGTTCCCTCTTGTAGAACCGATCGCAAAAGCACCGTTCTTATATATCAACGAAACCGCCAGTCCGTCTATTTTTAATTCGCAATAAAAACCATCAGAAATATTTTTATCAACAAAGTCTTCATTGCGCCTTCCCCAAGCTTCAAATTCTTCTTCCGAAAACACATCGGTAAAAGAAAGCATCGGTGAAGAATGTACCACTTTGGCAAATTCTTTTTTTGCTTCTCCTCCTATACGCTGAGTTGGCGAATCTTGAGTTATAAATTCCGGATATTGACTTTCTAACTGCTCAAGTTCGTGTTTCAAAGAATCTAAGGCGGAATCGGAAATCTCGGGACTATCTAATACATGATATAAATATCTATGTTTTTCTATCTCTTTACGCAATTTGTTTATCCTGTCTTCTATTTTTATGCGTTCTTTTAAATTTTTATTTTGAGTTCTATCCATATTACAACTTAACTGACTTATCTATAAACAAATCAGAAGTTTGTTCTGATGGCTCTCTTTATACCCCGAAAATCACCAGTTGAAAGTATATAAAACGGCACCTCACCGGTAAAATCATACTCTAAACTATATGTAGCGCCATTTCCCAAACAATCAGTAGCACAAGAAAAGATTCCTTTATTCCCCATTCCATTTCTACGAAATTCCCATAAATATTTTTCGATTCCCGTCTCGGCGGCATAAAAAGCCTGAGTTGAATACTTAAGATCAGTATTCAGTTTAAATTCCCTAAGGAACAGACTCACAATGCCCAAAACCGTACTTACGGTCAATGTCATCAACATCATAGCAATAACCAGAGAAAATCCACTTTTTTTAGAATTTAAAATTTGTTGTCCGCCAAAGGCGGATTCACGCCATTGTAAAATTTGCTTAGATAAATTAACAATGGCGGAAAATTTAGAATTTAACATATCCCGTTAGAAAATTGCCCGCAAGTTAACAGCCAAAAAAGACCACTGCCTTTTTTGGCGATTACTAAAAAGACTAATAATTTTATAGAGAAAATAATTCATAAAATATCGCAATTTTCTAACGGGACATATTATGGTACATCAAAAAGACGTTGTGTTAATGTGGTCTGAATTGGAATTATGCGGTTGCCTGCTATAGACGTCACAGGAGAAAATTCCATATAAATCGTAACACGAGCTTGGTTATCATCAACCGTACCATAGCCGGTCACAACAAATTCTAACTTCCTGATGTTAACTTGATCTGAGGTTAGAGGTATGGCTGCGCCGGGAAGTCCGCCATTCACCCCCACACAACCACTTGGACAATTTTGTTCATAAATTACACCTATGTTTCCAACGGTACTGCGATAATATTTAACAGGACAAGGAGAAGTTGTTGGGCAATCAGCAAGGCCGGTTTTTGCAGGATGATTAACAAGAATACTGGTTATACCTGTATTCCCGGGAGCAGGAACCTGATAATCATAACTTAATCTTAAAGCTTTACTCATAACTTCCAGAGAACCGCGAGTATTATCCAAAAGTTCCTGTTCCTTCAAAACAATACGCTGACTGCGTAAAACTGCCATGATCGCGCCTGAACCCATCACCATAACAATAGAAAAAACATAAATTCCAACTATTAGCTCCGGCAAAGAAAATCCGGCTTGTCCTGAGCCCATCGAATGGACCTGCCCATTTTTCTTGTTAAAAAACGGCGATTCATTATACCTAATATAATCTTTTATTTTAATAAAAAAATACCTATTGAGCATAATCCTTTTAACTTCCTAGCCAATTACTAAATCTCTGCTCCACGCGCAAAACACTTTCATAATCTTGTGGGCAAGGCTGAACTCCTGTTCGACACCAATATATATAAACATCAGCCACAAACTCATAAACAGTATCATTGCTTATGATTATTTGCCGGCGAAACTGTGTCGCTGAAGATCCCGGAGGACAAGAAACGCCGTTATTGCGGATATAATAACCATTAGCGTTCCTGCATAAAAAATCGTTCCCTGACGCATAAAAATTATTCAACTCGGTGCTCAAGTCGTCGCTGTAATCTATGACATATACTCCTGAACATAAACCTTCTCGCCATTCATCTGTTCCAAGCCCGCATGTAACCCCGTCAATTGTTTTGCCCTCAAGCCAATTCCCGTCTCTTATAGCACGTATAAGTTCGACGCCCTCTTCGGCAAGACCGGAAGCAATAACCGTATTTCTTAAAAGCGCGTTGGCACGAAACGCGGAAGCCAATAAAGTAAGTACTGCTACAGACACCAAAGCAATAATGCCCATTGCTATCATTACTTCAGTAATAGAAAATCCTTTAGTCCCATATTTTAAATTTCTGGATATAACTTTATCCAGAAATAAAATTTTTATATGCCTGTTAACCATTTTAATTTTTATTCGCTTACATTCGGCTGCGGAATATCCGATCCAATTCCATCCAATGCCGCCTTACCAACCTTAAGATTTTCAATAATTTTTTTAACTTCCGCGTTATCCGGGTTTAATTGAGCAACTATCTCAAATTCGTAAATAGCTTCCGGCTTATTACCTTTTGCGTCAAGCGTTAATCCCAAAAGATAATGCGCGTCGGAAGAAGCCGGTACATAAGAAATTATTGCTCTAAATTCTTTTTCCGCGTCAATATAATTTTGCTCACGATAATATAACACACCCAAACCAAAATGGGCCGGAGCATAATCTTTCTTTAACTCTATAGCTTTTTTAAATGACTTTTCTGCCTCAGAAAATAATTTATCTTTTTCTTTATCGGAAATATCATTTACGTCAGCACTATTCCAAGAATAAAATTGCGCGTTGCCAAGCTCTGTTACAAAAAGAGGGTTTTTGGGCGACAATTCTATCGCTTTGGCAAAAGCTTCAAAAGCCTTTTCGCTGGCTTCTATAACGCCCGATTGATTCATGGTGACATAAATTTTTGCCATTAAATACCAATTATCTGCTTTTTGAGGTTCTTTTATTGTTAAAGTTTGAGCTGAAGCAAGAGCCAAAGCGCTATACTCATTAACACGATCCAATTTTTCTTGATTTAATTCTTCCTGCGAAGAAGATTCCTCAATAAAGGCTCGAAGGGCCACTTCACTAAGAGATATTAAATAAAAATTATTAACCGGCTCCATGCGTACTGCAAATTTTAAGCTATCTAAAACTCCTTTTCTATTATTTTTACTAAACTCTTTTGACGCATTATTATAAGCTATCGCTCCCGCATAACGCTTAGCAAATATCAATCCAACGCTCACGCTCGCAATAATTAAAATAGCTACGGTTAAGGCTATAATCTGAAAGGCCAACGAATCTTTGGTAAATTTAAAAAAACTTGATTCGTCTTTATCTTGAACATCACCGGAATCAACATTAAAATTTTCCTTTTTTAAAGGCAATAATAATATCGCGCTCAATATCCAAAACAAAACTTCAAGTGTAATATTAGAGCCCATAAAAAACTGGCCCAAAACAAGCAGGAACCACGCAAAAAATACCGGAAAAAATATATCAGTATTGGGTGAGACGGAAATATTTAAACCTTGATTACTTTCGCTTATTTGTTTTTTTCTCAAAAAAAACGCGAACGATCTTAAACTAAAAAGGTTTTTGGTAAATCCCTGATATGCAAAGTATCCATTCTTAAATCCGCCTACTCCAACCAAAATAACAAACATTGCCCAACTCAAAAAACTTAAAATCCCGCCGGTTACAACCAAAGTAAGAAATTTTGATCCGGATTGTATAAAGCTTACATTCCAAAAGCTCCCCTGGTTAAGTTCCTCCGGAAAATATAAATTATAAGCGTTGACCCAATTACCTTGTCCAATGCCGAATAATGGACTTTCTAAAAGACTTCTTCGGGCAATATCCAGGCTCAAAGACAGTGAAGGTAAAACCTCAACAGAAGAAAAAACCAAACCGGCTAAAGGAGCAAACAAGAAAAAACCCAGCGATAAACCAATAAAAGTTCCTAAAAACACTGTACTTAAAACACTCGAGCTAGCCTTACGCAAATGCAAAAGATGCAATAGGAGCATAAAGGTTGCCGAAAAAGAAAAAATCACCCAAATCAAATCCTGAAAAATTAAGATGGCGGCAACAAAAATAAAAATTGACGAAACAGTTGCTATTTTTTGCCATTTCCCTATCCAAAACATAGCGCCTCCAATACTTATAGCCAGGGTAGCTGCCATAAAAAGACCCGTAGAGCCCGGAGCTCCTACGGTAGAAAAATCTACGGATAATATATTTTTTAAAATACCTGAAATCGCAATAATTTCCGTTAATCCAACCAGAACACCGCTAAAAACCAGCGTCCGAAGAAGCCATAACGACCATCGTCGAGTAAAATAAATCAATATCGAAAAATACAATAATGCAAAAGCTAAAATGCTCAAAAAGGCTTCTTGCGAGCCTGAGCCGAAACCCAGAAAACTTAAATTGCTGTTTTGCGAAAATATCGCGCTAATAAAACTCGAGAAAAGCACCAAAAAAACAGCTATATGCGCAAAAGAACGCGGCAAAGAAATATAGCCTCTGGACAAAGAAAAAGCTAAGATAACAAGCAACGCAATAAAACTTCCGCAAATTATTAAAATCTGCTTATTAAATTCGAGTATTTCCGGGGTTCCCGGCAAAAAGAACAGCGGCGTCAAAAACACTGTAGCAATAATAAGTCCTATTGGTAAACGATTAAGTATACTTTTTGTCATAAAACATTATATATTAATTATTTTTCAGTCCATTTTATTATAGCGGAACGGCCATAAAAAGCAAAAACTCAATACAGCGAAAGATTCTTTAAATTTAGTCCCTCAATAACCCGTTAAACAACACACAACACCCTGCTAAAGCAGGGCGTTGTGGCTAATTTAATAAAAATCAAGTTTAATACTAGCAACTTAAACTTTTTTCTCTAAAATTTCGAGGCGCCGTTCAAGCACTTTAAATTCTTCACGACTCACTTTTTCTTTCAGATCATCTTTAATGATATGTAGATCAGCTTTTATAATTTCAATATCTTCAGTGTTTTTAAAGACCATATCTTTTAGTGTCGCAACGTCATCTTTCAAAATCGAAACGTCATCTTTCAAAATCGAAACGTCATCTTTCAACGTAGCCACATCCTCCTGTACACCGGTAAGTTGTTCTCCAAAAACGCGGAAATCTGACTTAAAATCTTCAATCATGACCTCTGTATTCCGCTGATATTCTTCGCGTTGTTCTACCAAAATACTTTTAAGTTTTTGTTCTTCTAATTCCATAAATATACTATACCGCACCGCCACATGCGCCACAAGGCGCTTTAAATTAATGTCTGACTTTAATTTTTCGTAAATTACTGAATCTTGATTGCGCGGATGCTGCTAGCATTAGCACCTGCAACGTTGTTAATCGCTGTGGCCATAATAAAAAAAGCACCTGCACCCGAAGCTACATCTACTCTATAAGAAGTATTTGCTACTGATGTTATAACAATACCTGACAGCGTCATGGAAGTTGCCTGGACATAACCACCCACTGCTTGAGTAGAAGATTCAACCGTGACGCCATCCCATAATTTAGCGGTAAAATTAACATTAGGAAAACCTGAAAAAGTATTATCCGTTACTATAATATTACTGGTAATAAGCCATGTTCCGGCAGTAGGAAGATTAATCGAAAGACCCGTAGCGCTAGTATTACTATACGTGTTAGCGATGGCAGGACCTGCAAAATCTGAAGCAAGATAACTTTCAACATAACTAATAGCCGCACCGCCGACTAAATTAACATAACCTCCACCATTCTCTGAAACTTTAAATTTATTGGCAGTTGCATCAAAATAAATACGTCCTTGCCCAGCTGCTGCCGTAGCTGTTTGAGTAGCGAGTCCGGTCATTGTCAAAAGACTGCTTTCAATCCAAACGCCTTGTTTACCATCAGTAGTTCCGGAAATATTTCGGAAATATCCGGCAGATTGAGTTGCGGTCGAAGTTTCGGCTTTGATGCCACCTCCTGAGGTAGTGATGCGATAGTTAGTATCAACGCCTGCATTTACACCCAAATAATTATTTATACGGACTTGTCCCACACCAGCGCGATATATACTTGTATCGATAACGCCCGCACCGCCAGGACCAAAGTCAAGCGCTCCATTCAAAGCGCCGTTAAGACCCAGAACGGCACGATAAGACCCAACTCCGTCTGCGGTTGCTTTAATACGCGCGACATAACTACCTGCTGCTCCGCTATCATTGCTAACTTGAGTTGCGGTTGCAACCGGAGATGCCCATTGAAGTATGCCACCTGCAACGGTTTGCACAGAAAGCACTTGATTGACCGCGGTGGGAGCAGAAGAAGGCCAGCTATAAGTTATATTATTGATTTTAACGATATTACCTGAAGAATTTACTTGAAACAGATCACCATTACCTACTGTTAACAAAGAAGTTGGTGATGAGTCGCCGATTCCAACATTGCCTGCACCGGTTATTAATGCATATGGAGTAGTTGCGGCGATACTTTCAAAATAACCTCCTGGAAAACTGGGTTCAACAGAAGTTCCTTTAATGCCCTTTCCCCAAACTGTCAGATAGTAATTGACATCATTGATAGTATTTACGCTTAAAGAATAATTTACTAAGATATTGCCGGCAGAACTACGGGATAAAAACGTGTCTGTTGCTGAGGTTCCTGAACCAAACTCAAGACGTCCAGCGTTACCCGCCGGATTAAGAGCCAAACGAGCGCGATAAAAAGTATCGAGGGCTGTAGCTCCTGCCGCTTTCCTGATCTGCGCAACGTAATTACCAGAACCTTCGGCGGCATCGAAGCTGACTTGAGTAGCGGTTGCCGATGGAGCTGCCCATGTCAAAACTCCTGAACCTGATGTAGCGCTCGTCAAAACTTGATTGTTTGCAGTAGCGTAACCATTCGGCAATGTATATGTCGTAGTTGACGCCTGACTTGCGTTTCCCTGCAACACGACGTAGTTGGAACCTGTTGTTTGAAGGCCGAAGGTGCCATTAACAGTGAGTTTCTGACTGGGAGTAGCTGTCGTTCCGATTCCAACGTTGCCGGTAGTGCCTATGGTTACATATGAATTTGTACCGTTAGCTCCAAGATATAACGGATGGTTAGTCATGGTATAAACAGCTCCAACTCCGCTCGTCATCCCTGCCAGCATCAACTTCGCTCCCGTCGCATTGCCAAGTAAAATATTGCTGTCTTGAGCGTTACCTATGATTTCAAACTCGGTATTTGCCGTAGAAGCTATTCCGCCAATGACAATACCCGTTCCGGTATCATACATCAATGAATTCCCTATATTGCTCGCGGTGGTAAATTTCGGAATGTACGTTGCGCTCCCTGAACTTGTTACAGAACCACCGCTTGGGATTAAATCAACATATGCTCCTCCATTTTGTGAAACCAAAAATTTAGTACCGTTAAAATAGATGCGACCTCTGCCTGCAGTAGAATTTGATTGAACAGTAGAAGTAGTGCCCATTTCAAAAAATCCAATATCAACAGTAAGTCCTCTTTGCGTAGCGCTATTAAACGTATTACTAAAGAAGCCCGCGGGACTAGTCGAAGAACTATTTTCCGCTTTAATGCCGCCATTTAAAGTCGTGATGCGGAAATTGCTGTCACCTATGACACCTGCGGATGCCACCACAAGATCGTTGATCATTCCAAATGCGCCTCTCACAGTCGGAGAAGTTGTAGTTCTGGTAAGCGTAATATCAGGTGCTGACACGCCGCCTATACCAAATTGCAGTACAGGCATGTCGTTCACCGCATTCACCGTAGCAAGACCAAAGTATGCACGATATGTAGTATCGGTTGTCTTTTTAATCTGTGCGAGAAAATCATTGGTAACGGCGGTGTTGTTGGTAATTTGCGTTGCGGTTGCAACCGGAGATGCCCATTGAAGTATGCCGCCTGCAACGGTTTGCACAGAAAGCACTTGATTGACCGCGGTGGGAGCAGAAGAAGGCCAGCTATAGGTTATGTTATTGATTTTAACAAGATTTCCAGTTGAATTGACTTGAAATAGATCGCCGTTGCCTACTGTTAACAATGAAAGAGGAGTGGTATCGCCGATGCCGACGTTGCCGAATGCTATGCGCATCTTTTCGGTACCGCCTGTCTCAAATGCCAACTCATACGCATCATTAGTGCCAAGCGTAGCCAAACCGGTAAATGAATCACCGTTGTTATGGAAACAGGTAGTGCACGCTCCTGCCGCGACCCACGTTAAACCACCTGAACCATTATTGGTAAGAACCTGGTTTGCTCCACCTTGAAGTGAGGGCCAGCTATAAGTTATATTATTGATTTTAACGATATTACCTGAAGAATTTACTTGAAACAGATCACCATTACCTACTGTTAACAATGAAAGAGGATTGGTAGGTTAATAATGCGTAATTCCCTATCGTTGAATTAGCCGCAGAAAAATACGCGGCAATATTTGATTGAACCGTATCGCTTTCATTAATATCCGCTTTAATTCCTCCGCGGGGATTATTAGTAAATGTATTAGCGTTTAACGTAATATGATAAGCAGGATCTGCATTACCTTCTGTGGTCAACGCGTAATCAAATTGAAGAACATTTGCTGTATTGCGATAAAAAACCGCATCGTACACGCCAGCTCCTCCACCAAATTGTAATGCGCCGCGACCACCGCCGTCTAAACCAAGCTGCGCTCTATATAATGTATCGGCATTAAGTTTAATTCTGGCAACATAATCGCTAATGACTCCATTGTCTTTACTTACCTGAGTTGCTGGAGCAGCAGAAGGAATTTGCCAAGTTGCAAGACCTGCGGCATCTGACGTAAGTACTTTACCTGCGCCTGGAATACCTCCTGTGATTTTTACTTGGCCTGCAACTTCAAGTTTTGCGCCTGGTGCGGTTATACCGATACCGACGTTGCCACCGTTTGGATTAAGCAGTAGTGGATAATTGGTTGCCAGATTCGAGGAGTCGGTCATTTGCAGCCATCCTCCGGTGGCGCCCGCAACACCCATATCCAATATACCCGTTCCTCCTCCTGTTGATAGTCGAAGTCGTCCACCTGCACCTTGTGTAGTTCCTGAACTTGCTGGTAATCCACCTGTAGCGCTTTCGATTTGTGTTTTTAGGTTAGGTCCCGTCGTACCGATACCTACATTAGTTCCATTATCAAAGATTTGAGAGTTCCCTACAGTGCTCGCGCTATTGAATTTAGGAACATAATTGGTTGTACAAGTAGGATTACAAGTAATACTCGCGCCTGCTGACACCCACGTGAGAAGTCCTGAACCATTGTTGGTGAGAATTCCTGAAGAATTAGCGCCTGGCCAATTATATGCTGCGCCGTTAATATTAATATCAGGTCCAGTGCTTGTATTATTAAAATATCCTGCGGGCTGAGTTGCGCTTGAAGATTCGGCTTTGATGCCGCCTCTGATGGTGGTAATGCGAAAATTTGTATCAACATCTTCGGCTCCAGTAATACCTACGCCCAGATAACTGTTATCAATAAAAATTGGGTTAGCTGTTTTAAAAGAAGCTCTTGGAGAAGAACCGCGATACAAAGTAAGATCCGGTGCCGATGCGCCTCCCCCTCCAAATTGCAATTGAGGAACATCGGTTGAAGTCAAACCCAAAACTGCGCGGTAATTCGCTTCTGCTCCAACACGTATGCGGGCAACGTAATCAGAACTTAAACTAACAGCGTCACGACTGACTTGTGTTGCGGTTGCCGATGGAGCTGCCCACGTAAGCGTACCTGAGCCGTTATTGGTAAGAACCTGGTTTGCTCCACCTTGAAGTGAGGGCCAGCTATAAGTTATGTTGTTGATTTTAACGATATTACCTGAAGAATTTACTTGAAACAGATCACCATTACCTACTGTTAACAATGAAAGAGGATTGGTATCACCGATGCCGACGTTG
>Ga0076016_103_pt1 | contig 36386 bp, 34 predicted proteins | sample RifGroB1_FD_68078 | JGI IMG/M metagenome (GOLD analysis project Ga0076016, IMG submission 68078) | Parcubacteria bacterium GW2011_GWB1_40_14 | reverse complement strand
TACGTCATGGTTTAGATATAGTTCTACTAATCCTGGCTCATGCAATGACGCATTTGGAACAAGAGCGCCATCTGCCGGAGGATTCAACGCGGGTTCAGGCAACAGCAACGTCGGCTATTCAAATGCTATTACCGGATTGTCAGTAGGGACCACCTATTACTATTGCGCCATTGCTCAAAACTCAGCAGGAACAGGGATGGGTTCGATATTAAATTTTGTTGCCTCAGGTCCGCCAATAGTTATAACAGATACCGTAACTGGTGTTACTGCGAATTCCGCGACCCTTAATGGAACAGTTAATCCAAACGGAAACACGGCAACAGCATGGTTCAGATACAGCAGTACAAATCCGGGAATTTGTAATGACGCATTTGGAACAAGAGCGCCATCTGCCGGAGGAAGTAACATCGGCTATTCAAACGCTATTACCGGATTGTCAGTAGGGACCACCTATTACTATTGCGCCATTGCTCAAAACTCAGCAGGAACATCCGTGGGTTCCGTGTTAACATTTATCGCAGCAAATCCTGTGATATTCCTAAATTTTTACGCAGACCCAATAAATCCGGTTCTTTTCCCAAACAGCTCAACATTAACCGCGGAAACTTCGTACACCGGCGATGTTTCAGATACGATGAACTATACATTTTGGTGGAATTGTTCAAACCCAAGCAACAGCGTGGCTACAGCAACAGCCGATCCTTCTTGCGGAGACCCACTTAATCCGACAAACGGAAATAAATTCAATAGCATAAGCGCTCCTTCAGACAACACTCAAACTACCGGCCATAGTTATCCTGTAGGCACATATTCCGCTAAAGTAATTGTCGAAAGAGGAGCAGCGACGCCAGTCCAAAGAATCATAATTATCGTTGTTGAAGCTCGTCCTGATCTGATAATTTCAACAGGTAGTTTCACGCCCATTTCTCCACTTCCGGCCGACACAATGAGTTTTTTGGCAACAGTAAAAAATGACGGAAGTGCAGCTTCTGGCGCCTCATCGGCTCGTTTGCGCATAGATCAGGATAATAATGGTACATGGGATGTTAATCCGGCAAATCAAGACGTAGGTAATTTAGCAGTTAATGCCACGCAAAATGTAAGTTGGAATAATGTTTGGGTATCTGTTGCCGGCATCCACGCCTATGAAATTTGTGCCGATCCTTTGAACGCAGTTTCCGAAGGAAACGAAATCAATAATTGTTTTTCTCGTATTTTTTCTGTAGGTTTCTGTACCAGCGAATGCTTGCCGTCCGGAATTAACCAGTGCTATTCTATACGCACCTATCAGGATTGTGGAGAATATGACGCAATTAACGAGACAGTTATTGATACCTGTTTGGAATGGGGTCCTGAAGCTCCCGATCTTACGGCACCGGACACGCCTTGTCCCCCAAGAAACACATGTGTTGCCGGCTTGTGCGTTCCGGCACCTAATTGGATAGAAGTGGCGCCTCAGCGGAACGAATAAATTTATGAAAAAGTTAAGTCGCTCTGATGGTCAGCAGAGCGACTTTCGTTTAGAATAAATACATGCCAGGTAGTGAAAATTTGACCGCTCACCGAAGGTGAGCAACGTAGTTAAATATCTGGCAAAAATAAATTTATATACTTTTTAGAATTAATTCAGTAGAATTTGATTAGCGTTACAGTAAAGTCAAATTTCTACTACCTGGTATGACTACACCAGTAGCACTAATTATTTTGGACGGATTCGGTATAGCCAAACCCCACCTTGGTAATGCTATTTCGCGTGCCCACTTACCCACATTTGATTATTTAAATAAAAATGCTTTTGTTGCCTCTCTGCAGGCTTCGGGAACAGCTGTGGGTTTGCCTTGGGGCGAAGCCGGAAATTCTGAAGTGGGGCACTTAACAATAGGAGCCGGACAAATAATTTATCAGTATTTGCCGCGTATTAATATGGCTATACGCGATGAATCTTTTTACAGCAATTGGGCTCTTGAGGGCGCGGCAAAATATGTTAAAACCCAAAACACCACATTGCATCTTATGGGTCTGGTTTCTACCGGCACGGTGCATGCTTATATCGATCATCTTTATGCTTTGGTTGAGTTGGCCAAACGTCATGGAATTGAAAAAGTAGCTGTACATGTTTTTACCGACGGTAAAGACGCGCTCTCAAATGAAGCTCTTAAATTTTTACCTAAAGTTCAGGAACGTATGAATAAGATCGGTGTCGGAAGAATATCTACAATAATAGGAAGACATTACAGCATGGATCGCGATCAAAACTGGGACAGGATAGAAAAAGCTTATAGATTGATGACAATAGGGGAGGGCACGCACACCATTGATCTTAAAAATTATATTGAAGGCGAATATAAACAGGGCTTGACAGACGATAAAATTGGTCCGGCCGTTATTATTCCCGGAGACGGAAAGTTGCAGCTAATCTCCGATAAAGATGCGGTTGTATTTTTTAATTTTCGTGAAGATTCAGTTCGCCAGCTCACCCGCGCTTTTGTTGATGAAAAATTCGATCATTTTTCCAGGACAAGATTGAACTTGCGTTTTGTTACTATGACCGAATATGAAAAAGGTCTCAACGCGCGCGCGGCCTTTGGCCCCCCGGAAGTTTCTTCAACGTTGGGCAAAGCTGTTGCTGACTCGGGCTTGAAACAATTACGTGTTGCTGAAACAGAGAAATATGCGCACATCACATATTTTTTGGACGGCGCAAAAGATGTTTTGTTGCCTGGCGAGAAAAAATTATTGATACCTTCGCAAAATATCGGGAGCACGGATGAACATCCTGAAATGCGCGCCCCGGAAATTGCCGAAGCGATCGTACAGGAATTAGAGAAAGGAGAGTTTTCGTTGATAGCCGCAAATTTTGCTAATGCGGATATGGTAGGACACACCGGAAATATTGATGCCGCAATAAAAACCGTGGAATTTTTGGATGCGGCGCTGAATAAAATATTGCGCGCTATAACAAAACATAATTACGCGTTGATCATTACGGCAGACCATGGGAACGTTGAACAAAAAATGGACCCAATTTCAGGACGCGCCCTCTCTAAGCATTCGCTAAATCCAGTACCGTTTTATGCTATTGGGGCCGGAATAAAGGGCGGCAATTGGGAGGGTTTATTATATGAATTTGAACCAAACGGATTTTTGGCTGATGTTGCCCCAACACTATTAAAAATCATGGGAGTTGAAGCGCCCAAAGAAATGACGGGCAGAAACCTTCTAAGTTAAATAAAAAATCAAAAAGCAAAAATTAAAAATTTGGTGGGTTGCCTACGGCAACATTTATAATTTCGCCAAAGGCGAAATAACCTTTATTTTGATATTTAATATTTAATTTTTTATATGAGCAAAAGGAAACGCATTGTAGTTATAGGAGGAGGGACGGGAGTATTTACTGTTTTATCAGGATTGAAGCATTCAAAACATAAGTTAGCGGCTATTGTTACAATGGCTGATGACGGCGGCTCTACCGGTATTTTACGCGAAGAGTTTGGTATACTTCCTCCCGGAGATGTGCGGCGGGCCCTTGTAGCGCTTTCTCATGATGAGAAAACATTAGCAGATCTTTTTACGTATCGCTTTGAAGAGGGAAGAGGATTTGAAGGACATAGTTTGGGTAATTTATTGCTTACGGCACTTGAACGAATTCACGGCTCTTTTGATAAGGCAGTGGATGAAGCGGGAACGATTTTGGGTATAAAGGGCCAGGTTATACCTGTTACTTTCGATAGGGTAAAACTTCTAGCTTATTTAGAAGACGGAAAAATGATTAGCGGAGAGGCGCGGATAGATAATCTGAAAAAGAACAGAAAAAGAGCTGGAATAAAAAGAGTTATTTTGAAGCCTGCGGCGCGCGCAAATAAAAAAGCGGTTAAAGCTATACTGGAAGCTGATCTAATTGTTTTGGGTCCCGGAGACTTGTATACATCTATAATTCCTAACTTGCTGGTAAAAGGCATAGCGGGAGCTATCCGCAAATCGCACGCGTCCAAAGCCTTGGTAATTAATATAATGACCAAAAGAGGAGAAACCGATAAATTCCAAGTCAAAGATTTTGTTTATGCGATAGAAAGATATTTAAATTCAAATAATATATTAACCCATTTGGTTGTTAACACCGCCTACCCCAAGAAAGAAATTTTTAATAAATATCATAATGCCGAAGGAGCCGATTTAGTTATTTTTGATCCGGCTGTCTGGAGTAAAAGTAAATTTAAAATTTTGGCAGGGCCTCTGATAAGAAAAGACGGTAAATTTATCCGACACGATCCTAAAAAATTGGCGCAAACACTATTAAAAATATTGAAATAAACAATGCGTAGACCAGGAATAATTTCCCTTCCAACGGATGACAAATCTTTAAAATATAGAGATTTTTTGCATAAAGTTTCAGCTATTTTAAAAAATGGCGGGGTTGTAGTTGCCCCCACGGACACTGTTTACGGTCTTTTGGCGCACGCTCAAAAAAAGAAAGCAATATCCAGAGTTCAAAACATAAAGGGGCGGAATATAAAAAAGCCTATGCCTGTTTTGGTGGGTAATTTTAAACAAGCCGAAAGGTTTGGAAAATTTTCGTTAAAAAGTAAAAAATTAGTCAGAAAATTATGGCCGGGCCCCTATACCGTTGTGGTAAACGGGCGGGAAAGGATGCTATTGGGCGCCATATCGCCAGACGGTTCAATTGGCTTACGTATACCTAAAAATAAATGGCTGCAGGACTTAATAAAAATTACAGGAGCGCCGCTTGTTGCAACATCCGCAAACCCGGCATCTAAGAAAGCGGCAAAAACAGTAGGACAAGCCGCAAAATATTTTTTGAATGCGCAGTATAAACCCGATTTATTTGTAGATGCAGGCTTGATTTCTAAAAGACCTTCAATAATAATAGATTGCCGCGTATGGCCTCCTATAATTTTGCGCGGCAGAATAAACGTAAAACTTAAAGCGCAAAGCGTAAAACAACAACGCAAAAGGTAAAACAAGAGCCGGAGTATTATGAAGCAAGACAGAAAAGAACCCTAATAAGTTATCGCCAACTGCCAATATTTTTCACTTTCCGCTTTTCATTTTTCGCTTAAACTATGGATTTATTAATAACTCATTATTTATACTACAACATTGCTCACCGCAATCCGACAATAGATTTTATGGTACTTTTGTCGGCAGAGATTCTACCTTACATTTTTGCATTGGGAATTTGGATATGGTTTTTACTAAGAAAAAGATCAAAACAGATTATATTTATAGGTCTGGCCGGTTTGGTTTCGGCGGTCGTGTCGCGATTTATTATCGTTACTATTGTTCGTTTTTTTGTAGAAAGATCCAGGCCTTTTGCTGAACTTGATTTAACTCCTTTGTTTTCGCATGATCCCAGCAATTCCTTTCCTTCAGGTCACGCGGCATTCTTTTTTGCTTTAATTCCTGCAATGTTTGTGTTTTCAAAGAAAGCGGGTTTTATATTTTCTTTTGTTGCTGTCGCCATGGCTTTAGCCAGGGTCGTTGCCGGAGTCCATTGGCCCAGCGACGTTTTGGCCGGGGCGGCAATTGGTTTGCTGACGGGTCATATTCTGATGATTTTATATATTTACCGATATAGCAGCAAAATATAATAAGGGTTGATTTTTATGCGTTTATATCGTAAAGTAAAGCAAAAGTTTTCTTGAAAAATAGTGAGGTTTTAGAAGTGACATACGGAGCGATTATCTGGGATTTGGACGGAACCATAATAGATTCCGGAAGAGCCGGTCTTGCAAGATTTTTCATAGTCGCACGCCAACGCGGTTTACCTATTACTCCTGAAATTGAACAAGACGTAATGAATAAGTGGGGACAGCACCCGCGTAAGTTGGTTGAGAGCGCCTGGCCAGAAGAGAATTTTGATGAATTCTATGCTGATTGGGTTAAATATGACTCTATCCATCCGCACAGATTACTCGAAGGCGCTAATAGTTTGATCTCAGAACTAGCCTCTTGGGGTTTTTATCAAGCCGTTTCGACAAGTAGAAGCAGAGTAACTACGCTTAAACAGCTTAACCATAACGGTTTGACGCTTTATTTCAACAGGATTGTTTGTAACGACGACACGAATTACAAAAAACCAGATCCACGAAGCTGCGAAACTATTGTCCAAGACCTCAAAGAACGCATCGAAAATTATCCAGAATACGCACTTTATGTCGGCGACTCCATGACCGATTATGAACTCGCTTGTGCCTTGGGAGTTAGACCCATACTCATTCTTGCGGGATCTTTGAGTACACGAGAAGAGTTTATCGCCTCAGGCGTGCCTGAAGATAACATACTTGATTCAATACAAGCCCTCAGCGATTTGTTAGATGCGGATCTATAAAAATATAAAAGACCTCAAAAGAGGCCTTTTTTCTTGAGCGGGATATGCAACGACGTTAAAACCTATTTTATGACTGCAGAAGAGCTTTTTAAAATACCGAGCCTGGGTTTTGGAAAATAAAAAGCCCGTGGTTGGACTTTTCGGTTTAGTATTTACCAATATCTACACCAAGATCTAGGGGTCCGAACGCTAACGGGAGAAGCTCTCTTATCGTTGTGATAACAATTTTATCCTTCTTTGATGTTGCGAGGATGACCTGCAGATCACAACCTGACACCTGGGATATTTCATAAAGAACCTGTCGGCAACTGCCGCAGGGTCCCGTTACTTCTGTGGTGTTAAAATCTTCTCCACGGGCGATAATGGCAATACCACGAAAACGCCTTATGCTCATCGCATTCGCACGGAGGACAGCTGCACGCTCCGCACATATAGCTGAACCGTATGCAGCGTTTTCAAAGTTGGTTCCTGCAATTAACTGTTCGTCTTCGGAGATAAGGCATGCACCCACATAAAAATGCGAGTAGGGATTGTATGAGTTTTCTAAAACTTGCTCTGCCTCATCTAGCGCCCGACGCTGTAAGTGCGTTAGCTTGTTATACTGAACGCTTTGCACGGCCCCTCCTTTTTTGAAATTGCTATTTTCATTCTATAAAAAATAAAGGAGAAGAGCAAGGGGCCCTACTTATCATTATGGATAATAAAAATAACCAATCATTTGAACGGTTGTTTTAGTATGAGCGGGCCGCCCTTTGAGCGAGCATTGTTAATGAGCGGTTCGCTCATAAAAAATGAGCGAACCTCGCTGAGCGGGTAAGGGGAATCTCCCACAGGGATTACGTCGTTGTAGAGCTCCCCAGCCCCAATTTGTTTAACGTCAAAAAATTAGAGCTGGGTCGCTAACAACGACGAGAAGAACCCCTGCACCAGTTTGTTCTCGCCAATCTTATCAATCCGCCAGTTGGCGGAGAGTTCTAGATTGGCGTAATCCCGCTAAATTTGAGCGAGTGAAGGGAACCCCGCACCAGAATAAATTCGGTGCGGGGCAGGTCGAACCTTTTGAAAAATGAGCGGGTAAGGGGAATCGAACCCCTGGCACCAGTTTGGAAAACTGGAGTATTACCACTATACGATACCCGCGTAATTAATTTTTCGCTCAAATTTGCGGGAGAAAAATATCTGCTTAGTTTGTTTTCAAAATATTCTTGATCCTTTCCGCCTCGGCCTCAAGTAACGGACCGGAATATTCTCCGTTATGCGCGCTTGTGCCTTCGTATGAAGGTTTTTTTTGGTCTAAATGCAATTTTAATACCAAATTATTTTCTGTAAAGGAGAGATAAATGTGAAAGCGGGGATAATCCATTCCCTGAAGAGGGCGTTCGTAACTTGTTTCTCTTGTTTTGCGGTTTTGTATTTCAATATAACCCAGTTCGCGCATAGCATAGCGCAAATTTTGAGTTAATTTACCGATTAAAATATCCACGGAGCGTTTAGCGTATAGCAGTTAGCGTTTAGTGAAGTACTGTTACCCTAAACGCTTAACGCTAAACGCTGGTTATTTGTCGGGGAGCCGAGAATCGAACTCGGACTACGTGCTCCCAAAGCACGCGTACTACCACTATACGACTCCCCGGTGTTAAAAGGTGGGCGGGCAAGAAGCACGCGCCTGCCTGTCGTCAGACAGGCACTACCGGCCTGTCCCGCACCGAATTTATTCTGGTGCGGGATATACGAGGCCCGTAAATTGATTCAAAATTATGCCCAGTAGAGCCATCTTGACAGTTGATTTTGCGTCACGCGAAATCAGCAGGCATATATGTAGTATTCAATATTTCAACAATAAACTTTAAATTGGTTTCTCGATTTTATCTTAATTCTAAAGTCGAGATAATTCTACTGGGTATGGTATAATAGTAAGTATTATGAGGCTTTCGGGTCAATTAACGCAAGTCCTGAGGCCTCAGTTTTGTAATAAACCGGTTCTTTAATGTGAAACAAACCAACGAAAAAAAATTAGGCTTCCTTTCCTATTTAAGATCTGAATTGGATGTAGTAGGTCAATGCCGCAAGATAAGAGTGCCTTTATGGCAATGCCCGCGTCTTCTATTTATAGGAATGGGCATGGTCATTATTTTGGCTATAGTTTTTACATACTTTTTTGTTGTAATAAGGACCGAGCCGGAAATAGCCGCCTTGATAGTTATGATGGTTGCGGGCTTTTTAATGGTTCAAAGTTATTTAATTCTTTTTGCAACTGAAAATTTAGCCGAAACCAACAGATTAAAAAACGAATTTATTAATATAACATCCCATCAGTTGCGCTCTCCGTTAACAGCCTCCAAGTGGGCGTTGGAATTAGTTCTTGAATCCGCCAAGGACCTGCCGCCGGAAGCACAGGAAAATTTCAGGATCATCGAAGATTCAAACGCAAGGATGGGCAAATTAGTCTATCTTCTTCTGCAGGTCGCGCGCATTGAAGCAAACACACTAAAACAACACAAGAGAGATGTTTCTTTTGCCGAAACAGTTCAAGCAACAGTCGATCAAAATAATTTTTTTGTAAAAGCCTCGAACATAGAATTGGAATTTATTCCGTCAAAAGAAGATTTTGAGGTAAATTTTGACCCTGAGCAATTACGTTTTATAATTCAGGAAATTTTAGATAACGCTATAAGATATTCCGGGGGAGGAAAAATAAAAATATCTTATGTTCGTGCCAATTCAAATATTTTATTTGAAATTAAGGATAGCGGTGTGGGTATCCCTAAAGACGAACAAAAGAATATTTTTCAGAAGTTTTATAGAGGATCAAATATTTATACTCTTTCGCCGGGTGGAACGGGATTGTCTTTGTTTATAATTAAGAAAATGCTTGAAGCCAATGGCGGCAAAATAGGTTTTAAGTCAACGACGGGGGAAGGAAGCATTTTTTGGTTTACTATTCCTTTGATAAATAATTCTTCAAAAAAAATAATTCAAAATAAAAATCAGGTTTAAGCGTAAAATAAACGTTGCTCTTAGCCTAAGAATTTTTAATTAAAATATATATATGAAAAAAATACTTTTCGTAGAAGATGAGCAAGCCCTACAGCGCACAATTTCTGAGGCTTTGCATCGGGAGGGTTTTGAGGTTTTAAACGCAATCGATGGCGATAGCGGAGCCCGTCTGGCTAAAACAGAAAAACCGGATATGATCCTGCTTGACCTTATTTTACCGCGTAGAAGCGGCTTTGACGTATTAAAAGAGCTTAAAGAAACAGAAGAAACTAAAGATATACCCGTTATTGTTTTAACCAATCTTGAAAGTCCGGCTGATGTTGATCGTGCCATTGAACTTGGGGCCACAACATATTTAGTTAAAGCCAACTATGATCTTTCGGATATCGTCAAAAAAGTAAAAATGGCAATAGGGACAAATTAAGCTAATTAATTATTTTTTATTATACAGCTCGCATGAGAATAGAAGACGCACAACTAAAGGCATTTATAGTAGACGGCAATCTAATTCCGCCCAAAGAAGTTGATGCTGCTGAAAAAGAAGCTGCGCAAAGCAAAAAAAGATTGGCCGATATTATTCGCGCAAAAAACCTTCTTTCTGAAGAAGATCTTTTAAAGCTGGAAGCATATATTTTGGGTATTCCATTTATTAATTTGGAAGGCGAAGAAATACCCCCGGATATTTTAAGGATCATTCCCGAACCTATTGCCAAAAAACACAATATTATAGCTTATCGTAAGGAAAAAGGTACGCTTGAGGTCGCAATGCTGGATCCGGAAGACCTTCAAACCATAGATTTTATCAGGAGAACAGTTCGTCTGAAACTTTTACCCCGTCTTACAACAGTAGCGTCAATAAAACACGTTTTGCGGCAATATCAGAAGAGTTTGGAAGCGGAGTTTGGAGATATTATTCGAGAAGAAGCCGGAGGAGTAAAAGCTACTTCTGAATTTGCGGGACAAGAAGGGGAAGAAGGAGACTTGAAGCAGGCCGCTGAAGAGCTGCCAATCGTAAGAATAGTGGACACATTACTTAAACATGCGGTTTTGCAAAATGCTTCAGATATACATATCGAGCCTCTCGAAAAAGAGGTTATTGTCCGTTATCGCATAGACGGTATTTTGCATGATGCCATGACATTACCCAAACAGGTTCATTCCGGAGTTGTGGCGCGCATAAAAATATTATCCAATTTAAAAATAGATGAACATCGTTTGCCTCAAGACGGAAGATTTAAGCTTGAGACCGATGAATATAAATATTCACTGCGTGTTTCAATACTTCCTGTGTACGACGGAGAGAAAATAGTAATGCGCCTTTTGCCCGAAACCAGTAAAGCAATAACTTTGGAGGCATTAGGATTTCGTGGAGAGGCACTTGAACACGTATATCAGGCTTTGCGCAAACCGGTCGGCATGTTATTGGTTACCGGACCTACCGGCTCCGGTAAAACTACCACGCTTTATTCAATGGTAGATATTTTAAATACTCCCAATGTGAATATTTCTACGGTTGAAGATCCGGTCGAATATCGCATGCAACGGATCAATCAAACTCAAATAAGACCGGATATTGGTTTAACATTTGCGAACGGATTAAGATCTTTGGTTAGGCAAGACCCCAACGTAATTATGGTGGGGGAGATACGCGACAAAGAAACAGCAGATTTAGCAATTAATGCTTCGCTAACCGGACATTTGGTCCTTTCAACTTTACATACTAATTCTGCGGCAGGCGCTTTGCCCAGATTAATAGATATGGGTGTTGAGCCTTTTCTTATCGCCTCAACTATTAATGTTATTATTGCCCAGCGTTTGGTTCGTAAGTTGTGTCCGGAACATGATTCGTATCATTTAACGGCCGAGGAAGCAAAAGTTTTTGGGAGCAACGCTTTTGTCCGTGAAGATATGTTGGCTATGCTGAAAAAAGAAAAAATAAAAGGAGCGGAAAAAGGATTTGAGGGAATTGAATTTGCCCGTCCCAAAGCGGGTGTCGATTGTCCGGACGGTTATAAAGGAAGAATGGGTATTTATGAGATTTTGGTAATAAACGAAACCATAAGGCGTCTTATCGTTCAGAAAGCATCAAGCGATGAAATTTTAAAACAAGCCAGGGCCGAAGGCATGATGACCATGGTTGAAGATGGAATGATTAAGGCGGCTCAAGACATAACCAGCGTTGAAGAAGTATTAAGAGTTATAACAGAATAATTATTTAAAATGCTTTTTAAATATACAGCGAGAAATTTAGACGGCGAGCAAACAAAAGGCGTTTTAGACGCGCCGGACAAACACGCGTTGTCCAGAATTCTTAGAGAAAAAGGATTCGTTTTGGTTTCGGCAAAACATAATGAGGACGAAAACGCGTTTTCTCCGATTAAAAACATAATCGGATCAATGTTCGGAGTACCGTTGGTTGAGAAAATGACCTTTGTGCGTTATTTAGCCGTGCTTATATCAGCAGGAGTTGATATAAGCCGGGGATTATCAATTCTTGAAGAACAGGTTAAAAATATCGGTTTTAAAAAAATAATCAGAGCAATACGCGAGGAAGTTATACGCGGTAAAACTTTAAATGAAAGTTTTGCGCAGCACCCCAAAGCTTTTTCCGGATTGGTTGTTAATATGGTTGCGGTAGGAGAAGAATCAGGCCGCTTGGTTGAATCTCTTGAGTTGGTGGCTACACAGCTTGAACGAGAACACGAACTTGTAAGTAAGGTACGTGGAGCTTTGGTTTATCCGGCTGTGGTTGTAAGCGCTATGGTTATTATCGGAATAGTTATGTTTATTTATGTTGTTCCTACCCTAAAATCGGTTTTTGGGGATTTAAACGCAAGCCTACCCATAACCACCCGTATTATATTTGGTCTCAGTGATTTCTTGTTGAATAAATGGTATTTGGCTTTAGCCTTTATAATAATATTTGTTATTTCTATGCGTTTTTTGTTTGTATTGCCGGTTACCAAGAAAGCTATAGATTTCGGACTTATGCAGGCGCCGATGTTTGGCCCCCTGATCCGTAAAATAATAAGCGCGCGTATAGCAAGAACTTTATCTTCACTTATTGCCTCGGGTGTCCCAATTTTACGCAGCATTGAGATAACCTCAAGTTTGATAACCAATATCGCTTTTACCTCGTCACTTAAAGATGCAATGAACAGAGTTCAAAAAGGAGAATTATTAAGCGCTTCTTTGGGCTTATATCCAAAAGTATATCCGACGATGCTTATACAGATGATCGCAGTGGGGGAGGAGACCGGAAAATTAGGCGATATGTTAACCCGTACAGCTCTTTTTTACGAAACCGAAGTAGATCGATCCTTAAAAAACTTGACCACAATAATTGAGCCGTTACTTATGTTAGTTATTGGTGGTGCTGTGGGCGTTTTTGCGGTTTCAATTTTGGGCCCAATGTATACGCTTATCCAGAATCAGATATAAACATGTCCCGTTAGAAAATTGTATAAATCTATGTGGAATTTTTATAAATATATAAGATTGTTGCCTGGTTTTCGTCAAAAAAGCAAGTCGACTTTTTTGACGATTAACTTTTGCTCAATTTTCTAACGGGACATGCATATATCAAAAAAAGGATTCACAGCCATAGAGCTTTTGATAGTAACTAGTTTGATCGCGGTGGTTGCTACTTTGGTTGGTTTGTCTTTTGGTCAACTAAGAACGAGCACTCAGCATATTGCTCAGGCTCAAAACATAGCAAGCGTTGTTGCCGAGGCCAGGTCCAATACAGTAGCCGGGCAAAGTAATTTACAGTGGGGAGTTCATTTTACAACCGATGACTATACTTTATTTCGCGGCTCCTCATATAGTCAGGGTGCCGCAGGCAATGTTTTATATACGCTTCCTTCCGGTGTAACAATTTCTTCCATTTCTTTAACGGGCGGCGGAGCAGATGTTATTTTTGATCGCCTAAGCGGAGGCACAAGCCAGCCGGGAACCATAACCGTGTCATCCGGCGCCTTAGCCGCGCTATTAACCGTTCGGGCTGGAGGAGAAATAAGTGTAGGCGGAACTTTAGCCATACCGCAAAATACCAGAGTTGTTGATACGAGGCACGTGCACTTTAATTTGCCTTGGTCCATACATAACGCAACAACACTTACGCTTACTTTTTTAGACCCTCCAAATCCCCCAACAGTACAAAATATTATTATGGCCCCGTATTTTAGCGGAGGCAATTCTGTTTTTAATTGGAGCGGCTCATATACAGTCGGTGCCACTACAGAAGTTTTAAAAATACACACACATTTAATAGACGCCGTAAATAATATAACAACTCTATCGGTGCATCGCGATAAAATGGAAAATACGAAAGCTTTAAATATTACTATAGATGCCCAATCAGTAGCTGATTATACTTCAGCCGGTGCAGTGACTCCGGCCATAGGTGTTACTTACGTGGCCCAATAATTTTCTTATCGCATGTTCAAATTTAATTTAAATATTCCAAAAGGTACGAATAAGAAAAATAGCGGTTTTGCGCTTGTTGAATTGGTTGTGGCTATTGGAATAATCACAACGATTCTTTTTTCCGCTCTTCAGTTCATTAATACAACAACACGTGCCATGCGGACGGAAAGATATATAAGGGAAGCCACGCTTTTAATGGCGGAAGGAGAGGATGCGGTTAAATTTCTGCGAGATGCAGGATGGAATACATATATTAGTCCAATAACTCCAGAAACCACTTATTATTTGAGTTTTTCCGGAAGCAACTGGACTTTTGGGACTTCAGATTCGGGCCCAATCAACAATCATTATACGAGAAGCTTTGTTTTTCATCAGGTTTTTCGGGATGCGAGCGGGAACATAGTGCAGTCGGGCGGCTCAGCTGACGCAAATTCCCGGAGAGTTACAGCTACCCTTTCGTGGCAGGGAGTTACCGGTCCCCAAACATTAAGTAACGATTTTTACGTAAACAATATTTTGAGAAATTAAGATTTAATTTTTAGAGGCACAAAACCTTTTTATATATGAAGAATCAGAGGCAAAAAGGAGCTACAATAATTGAATTTATTATTTATATTGCAGTTTTATCATTGCTTAGCGGAGTTACCGTTTCTTTTTTGGCCCGAATGATGCACTCTTATGCGCTTATAAGGATAGATAAAAATTTTTCTCAGAATGCCGCATTGATTTTTGAAAGAGTTTTTAACGAAACTCGCCATGGCCGTCTTATTTATACTCCAACAACCACAGCGAGCCAGCTTTCCGTTCGAACCTCTCTTAATCCTCCGACTGACGAGACTTTTACATATGTAGATTATTATTTAGATAACGGGGTTGTGTGGGAGAAAAGAGAGGGGAACGCGGCGGTTTCTTTGACCGGCGCAAATGTTGTTGTTAGCAATTTTGATGTTAATCGTTTTTATTCGGGTGCCGCCGAAGGCGTAAGAATAAATTTAACTTTAACAACTCCGGTACAAAATAGTACCCTATCCAGAACTTTTTCATGGACAAGCAGTTCAACATTGAGAGGTTTTTAGATCGGTTTTTATTATGTTTAAAACTTTAAAAGTTTATTTAAGCATAGAGTTAAATAAAAATATGCGCACCAAAAATGGAGCCGCGGCTTTAATTGTTTTGATTGTTGCCTTGGCCATAACAGCGGTTATGGTGAGCGGATTTTCTTTTTTAGCAAATAGAGAAATAGCAGTAGTTCGTCAGGCAGAAGATTCAAATCGGGTTCTGCAAGCGGCAGAGTCAGGCATTGAAGAAGTAATAACACGCCTTCGGGCCGGAGGCACACCGCCTTCTCCTTTAACTCTGCCGGTGGGTAGCGCTATGGCTACCGTAACCGTAACTGCTGCCGGAAGCCAACGCACAATAACTTCAGTGGGTACTATGGGCAATATCACTCGAACTATTCAGGTCGTGGTTGATTTGAATGTTACCGAGTCGGACTTTATATACGGCATTCAAGTTGGTGATGGGGGATTAACTATGGCTAATCTCGCGAGAGTGAACGGAAGCGTTTATTCAGACGGCGATATTTTAGGAGGGAATAACGGCTCAAGAATTACCGGCGACGCGTTTGTTGCCGTAGGCACGCCTCCGGCAGCCAACCAGTCTTGGACAACACAAAATGCTGATTTTAGCGTAGGAACAAGTACCGGCAGCATAGTAACTTTGGTGGATTCAAGCGGGGATATTGGTGAATATACTTCTATTGCTTTGGGCGCAGACGGCTTTGCGCGTATAAGTTATTATGATACTTCTTCTAATAAAGATTTAAAATTTGTTCGATGTACAAATATGGATTGTACTGCAAAAAACATAGCAACTCTCGATTCTTCCGGAGATGTTGGATATCGATATACTTCTATTGCGATTGGTTCAGATGGTTTTGCCCGTATTAGCTATTACGATAATACTAATGATGATCTAAAATTTATTCGCTGTACAAATGCAGATTGCACGACAAAAAACACTGTCATAGTGGATACGAGTGACGGACAATATTCTTCGATGGTTCTTGGGTCTGACGATTTTGCTCGAATCGCATACTATGATGGGGATTTGAATTTTGCGCGATGTCTGGATATTGATTGCACAACAAAAAATATAACCGAACCAGATGATGTTGGGGATACGGGTCAATATACTTCGATTGTATTGGGTTCAGATGGTTTTGCGCGCATTAGCTATATCGATACTTCAAACGATGACCTTAAATTCGCCCATTGCTTAAACGATGACTGTACTTCTAAAAATATTTCTACCGTAGATTCCTCCGGAGATTTAGGACGCAATACTTCTATTGCTTTGGGCGCAGACGGCTTTGCGCGCATTAGTTACATGAAAGACGACACTGAAGATCTTAAGTTTGTGCGCTGTACCGATGCGGATTGTTCCACTAAAAATATTGCAACGGTAGATACCAGTGAAGGAGCCTATAGCTCTCTTGAATTGGGTTCAGACGGTTTTGGCCGTATAAGTTTTTATAACGGAAGCGATTTGGCTTTTGTCCGTTGCACTAATGATGATTGTACAACCAAAACTATTACAACTCCGGATACAGCTGGCGATACAGGACTTTATACTTCTTTAATTTTTGGAGCAGATGGATTTGGAAGAATAAGTTATTATGATTCTACAAATAGAGATTTGAAATTTTTACGTTGTCTTGATGCGCCATGTTCTACTCCGGATTATCAGGTAGATGTTGCTCAGAGCTTCCAGCCCACAATAACTGACCGCGTAGTTAGTGCAGAAATATATATTAAAAAAACAGGCACTCCCGCAAACGCAACATTGCGTCTTATTGAGGATAGCGGTGGTTCGCCAAGCACAAACGCTGGAGACGTTTTGACCACGAGCACAATAAATGCTTCTCAGGTTACAGGAAGTTATGGTTGGCTAACCATCAGCTTCAGCAGTACGCCAACACTAACCGTCAACACCACGTACTGGTTGGTTGTGGACACGGTTTTAGATACCGCTAATTATTTTATTTGGGGAGGAGACTCGTTATCCGGTTACGCCAGGGGTACAGGGAAAAAATCCCAGGATTATACTGTAGGTGCTTGGTCGGATATAGGAGGAGATTTGGATTTTAAATTATATATGGGAGGAGCGGATCATAAGATAGATTCTATGAATGTAGACGGCAATGCTAATGGCCATACGGTTGAAGATTCTGCGGTTGGAGGTAACGTTAACGCCTTCACTTTCACTAACAGTACGGCAGGTGGCAATGTAAATGCTGATTCTATATCTGATTGTACTATCGGTGGCAATGCTTCGTATAATACTAAAGATACTTGTACGATCGGCGGTACCGAAACCACACCAACTACTTCGCCGGATGATCCGTCAAACATAGCTTTGCCTATCAGCGACGCGTCCATTGCCCAATGGAAAGTTGATGCCGCAAGCGGAGCAAATTGCGTACAACCGATATGCGACGCCAGCGGAAATCTTACTTTAGATAACGGACAAACGCTTACTATCGGACCTAAGAAAATAACAGGTAATCTTACGCTTCAAAATAGCTCAAAGTTAACTTTAACAGGAACGATTTGGGTGGTTGGGAATATAGTTTTTTCAAACGGCGACCCCAATGATTATATGGTTCGCCTAGATGCCGGCTATGGTGCAAGTTCTGGTATGATAGTTACTGACGGTACAGTAGCGGTTAACAACAACGTGATCTTTCAGGGTTCGGGCACCCCGGGAAGTTATGTAATGGTGCTTTCAGCCAAAGACGCGATTTCTGAAGAAGTTATTTCAATTGATAATAATTCTGTGGGTGTTATCTATTATGCAGGCAGAGGACGCATGGGTTTTGCCAACAATGCTAAAGCCCTTGAAGCCACTGCTTATGGTATAGATCTTGATCCTGGGGCAACGATTGATTATCAATCCGGACTTGCAAATGCCCAGTTTAGCTCAGGTCCCTCGGCGGGATGGTCAATATTATCATGGAAGGAATTATAAATGTTTAATTTTATTTACCCAAAACTGAATGCTTTCGGTCTGGATATTTCTGACCGTTCTTTGAAGGTGGCCAGAATTGAAGAAAATACCAAAAAGGATCAGCTTAGTTTAGCTTCTTATGGTTTGTTTAATTTGGATCCGGGTTTAATGGAGGGCGGCAGGGTAATTGATAAAGAAAAATTAGCCGTAGCAATTCAATCGGCGGTTCAGAAAGTAAAAATTCGCACCAAGGCAACAATTGTAGCTCTTCCGGAAGAGCAGTGTTTTGTAAGGTTGGTCCAATTGCCGCCAATGCCGGAAAAAGAAATATCTGAAGCCGTTGCGTCAGAAACAGAAGGCAATATACCTCTTCCCATAGACGATGTTTATTATGATTGGCGGATCATTACTAAGCCCGAAGCTTCTACCGGTGGTCAAGCAAGCGATCCTAAACATTTTGATATTTTGGTTGCTGCAACGCCAAAAATAGTTGTTGAAGAGTATGAAGATCTTATAAAGAGCGCAGGCCTTCTGCCGATTGTTTTTGAACCCGAATCTTTTGCGATAGCACGCTCTGTTTTAAGAAGACATATAAGCTATTCTCCTCTTTTAATAGTTGATCTTGGGGATACCCATACAACCTTGGCAATAATTTCGGGCACATCTATTCGCGTTACCGCATCTGTGTCGGCGGCAAGCGGATCTTTTACTCAACTCATATCTACCGCATTAAAAATAACAGTTCCCGAAGCAGAAAAAGTAAAACAGCTTCACGGTATTAGCCAACAAGGCGAAGGCGCGAAGGTTTTTAAAGCACTACAGGATCCAATTGAAGATTTATTACATCAGATAAAAGGATATCTTGCCTTTTACGCTTCGCATTCTTTCCACGAGCATCAAGTTTGGACTTTGGCCGTAAAAGTTCCCGAAGTTAAAAGTATGGGCACTTTCGATTTTCGTCCGGTTTCCCGCGGGGAAGTTTTGATGGGTCGCAATAGCGAGGGGGGAGAGGAAGTGGTTAGCCGTACTCCGTTGACCGGGATCTCAAGGGTTTTCTTAACAGGCGGAGGAGCTAATTTAGCCGGACTGCCTGAATATTTAAGCGCCAATCTCAAAATTTCTGTTCAAAGAGCTGATCCATTTATAAATATAGTTCCGCCCGCCAAACATAAAACAGGAATATTTTCTTTTGATGCGCTTACATTCTCCACGGTTTTTGGTTTAGCTATGCGCAAACCCGAATCATTTTTATGAACCCCGTTAGAAAATTGTTATTATTTATGGATTATCATTTGCGTAAAATAGATTGTTCGATTAGCTATCGTCAAACAAGTTTTGACTTGTTTGACCGTTATCTGATCGGCAATTTTCTAACGGGGTGAAAAAAGGCCAGGCAATAAATCTAGTTTCATTTGAAGCCCGAGACAGCATACGTTTTGAAATGCTTTCTATTTTTGTCTTGCGTATAGGAGTAACCATTTTTTTGATGTTTTTGGGCATGCTTATTTTTATGTTAACCAGTCTGGGTTACGTAATTAGCATAAAAAGCGGCATTGAGCATCAAGTTGAAATATGGACGAATTTGGAACAAAACGCGGAAAACTCAACGGTTAAGCAGGACATTAAATATGTTACAGCTCTCATTCAAGATTCGGCCAAACTCGTAAAAGATGATTTTTTCTGGAGCGCTAAAATAGAAAGCGTTGTTAAGTCTTTGCCGCCAAGTATTCATTTGCTGACATTTAGCGGAGCACAAACACAAAAACAGATAATTATGGGCGGCATTGCTCCCACGCGAAACGATGTTTTGGTTGCCAAAGACGAGTTAAGTAAGCTTCCTTTTGTCAGCGAAGTTAAATCTCCTTTAAATAATGTGGTTCCGGAGAAAAATATAAATTTTAGTTTTACGCTTATTTTAAAATGATTAAAGTTCATACTCCAAAACAAAAATTTATTGTCGCATCCGGCAGCGTATTCTTATTTACTCTCGCGTTGCTTTTTGGCGTTTTAACGCCTCTTTATTTATACATAAGGGACAACTCAATAAAACTGCAGGACGTGATGATAGAACAAGTTACGGCTCAGGCTAAATTTCATGACGGCCAAGAGATCACAAAGGATCTTAAGGCCATTCAACCCTCTGTTGAGGAGCTAAAAAGTTATTATTTAGGAGACGATAGAGATTTAAGCAATACGCTTTCTATTGTTGAAAATTTGGCCAAGGACAATAATCTTTCTTTAAATACCCAGCTTCTTGCGGGCGCAGCACAGAGCGCGCAACTTTCTTTATCGGTTGAAGGCAACTTTTTTTCTGTGATGAATTTTTTAAGACGTCTTGAGCAGTTCCCAAAATTCAGCAAAATTGAAAGTTTTAATATGGGTTCAAAGGTGGTATCGGATAACAGCAATAATTTGGGATATGAACTTGATGCTTCTTTTTCTTTTGTTATTTACTCCGCTCCGCCAAAAGTTGTTGCAACACAAGAAAAACCCGTCGTAAAAGCTAACAATACTCAAGAGGAACAATAAATTATGAAATTCAAGATCAATTTTTTTAAAAAACCTGCAAATTCCGGCAAAAGAACCTCTGATTTTGTTATAAATCATATCGGTGAACTATTTGTTTTATTTTTTATTTTAGTTTTTAGTTTGGGTTTCTATGTTTTTTGGAAATATGCCTGGAGCGTTTCTAATTTTCAAGCTCAACCCAGGGCAACAAGCCAGACTATACCGCACAAAACTCTGGAGGGATCTATTCAATATACTCAAGATAGAAATAGGGTCTTTTTGGAGTCTCTTGTTCCCCTAGATATTCGCGATCCGTTTATTCTGGGAGGCGGGACAAGTTCAACATTAAACAGCACAACACCTTAATCTTTTACGTAAAAAACATGCCAGGTAGTGAAAATTCAACCGTTCGCCAGAGGCGAACAAAGAATATCGTTATCCGGCATTAATAAATTGAGATTAAATAATAATTAATGTAGAAATTCCTAAATTATTAGTTGAATTTCTACTACCTGGTATGCCAAACATTCAAAATATAATAAATTGGTTACAAATAAACGGCGTTCCACTGTTGCTTACTTTATGTATATTTTTTATTGCGTATGAAATTACTGTAAAGGTTGCTGCTCGAGCAATGAAAGTTGCTTTGCATACGCTTGTAGACAGCGGACGGGCAAAAGCAGAGTTTCTTTTTTCAGCAGCTGTATTGAGGGTAATACGAATAGGTTTTGCTATTTTGCTGGCGCTGTATATTCTGCAGCTTTTCGGGATAAATACAGCCCCTCTTTTGGCCGGGTTAGGCATAGGGGGCATTGCGTTGGGTTTTGCCTCACAGCTTCTTGTGAGGGATGTAATTTCGGGTATAGTTTTGCTTGCTGAAAATAGATTTAGAAAGGGAGACACGATACGTATTGGTGAAATAAAGGGAGTTATTGAAGATTTTGATTTGCGCGGCATATATGTTAAAGGGGAGAATGCGGAGAATCACTATATACCATTTGGTGAAATCAGAATACTGACAAAATATTAAATCATGGTGAATTTAGTGCATGCTGCCCCTATAGCTCAACCCCGACGCAAGGTCGGGGCCCCGACCGCTAGCGCGTCGGGGCGGATAAATTTTTATGGAAGCACACATATTAGACGGCTATATTAAAATATCTTAATGCCCCTATAGCTCAACGGATAGAGCAGCGCTCTTCTAAGGCGTTGATCCGGGTTCGATTCCTGGTGGGGGCACCGACTAGAAAATGTCATCTCGTTAGAAGCGGGATGCACATTTTCAGGAGTCCCGCCGAGTTCCGAAAGCTTGGAGGAACTTTAGCCCAAAAGGGCGAGGCGGAAAAATTTATTTTATACGAATATTTATTTATGGAAAAAGAATATCCATTTTATCAACATCAGGAAGATAATAATGAAATTGTCGGAGAATTTAGAAGAATAATGGCCAAACCGGAAGGGGAGCGCAGTGACGGCGAAACGTTAAATATTATAAGAACGCGATTAGCTGATCGGTTAGAGGCGCAATGGACAGATCCCAAAGAGCTGCTTCCAGAAGGAAATTCTACGCAGATTGTCGAAACACTAAGAAACGGTGGACGAATTCCTGATTTTGTTGAGACAAGACAGGCTCTTGCACAGCTTTTACAGGATTATAGATTTTCGCCCGATGATAAGGACGCAATAAAGGAAAATATTTTTGAAATACAAAAAAGCGCATAATATGCGCTTTTAGTTAAAATAATTATGCCCAGAAATACAACTTTCAGATTAGCTGTTTAAGGTCTAATACTATAGTAATCGTAAGTTTTATAATAAAGATTATTTAAACATTAATCATGCAACAAAAGTTGATCCCGCCTAAGGCGGGATCGCTGAAAGTTGATATACTGGGTATGGAAGGTGAAAGATTCTATAGCGAAAATATGGATTTAAATGAACCAGAAGAATCAAATTATCCTGCCGGAGTAGAGGATATAAAAGAAGAGTTTTTCCGTTCAGGCGGTAAAGGCGGCCAGAATGTAAATAAAGTCGAAAGCGGTGTGCGCCTGCGGGCAAGCATAGCCGAGCCCGTTTTGCTTGAGCGTTTGCGCGAAATATATCCAAGTTCCGTTACCAAAGACGGCGAATTTTTAGTGACTTGTACCGAAGAACGGACTCAGGAGCAAAATTTACGTATAGCGCGCGAGCGTTTAATGCAAAGATTAGATATCGCAACACAGCAACCCACAGAAAGAATTCCCACTAAAATACCTCGTTCTTCCCGCCGAGAACGCTTGGATACCAAGCGAAAACATTCTGTAACAAAAGACTTGCGAAAGCCGCCGCAAGAATGGTAAAGTGTTTACGCCACTTTTTAGTTTTTAGCTTTAATTTTTTAGTTTTTACACATGGTGCCTATAGTTTAATGGTAAAACTCCGCTCTGTGGCAGCGGTGACAAGGGTCCGATTCCCTTTAGGCACCCAAGACAGGATTTAGGGCGTACATTTGCTCTAAATCCTTTTGTTTTTCAAGGGATTCTATAGGTTCTAACCGTTCAGTAATTCGTTTTGCTTCTGAAGCCGCTTCTTTTATTTTGAGTAGCGGTTTTTCTATATCAATAAAGACTTTTTTATTCAAAAGTATGGGGTTCGAACCAATTTGCATTAGCACGCTTCGTTTATCTTCTAGGGTGCCAGTGATAAATTTTTCTTTTGCGTCCCGTGCAAAATCTAATAGTTTTTCTGCCTTGGTTATTTGTTGTTCTATCGCACCATCCTTATCGCTTATAAGTTCGTATAGATGAGCTTTCTGTGCCATCAGGGCACGTTTTTTATCTTCGTATTCATCTTTTGATATTTCCTGAGCCATACGCATATCCATAAGATTATCTAATTTGCCAATACACTCTTTGTAATCTCTTTGATTATTGGCCAAAGCAATATTTCTTGCTTCGGTATCTAAGCTATATTCAGCCCGCACACATTCAAGAGCCCAGTTATGAAAATCTGACGGTATTTCAAGAGCCTCAACCTCTTTTATTAGTTGTCGTTCTAATTCCTTTACTTCAATGCAGCCCTGTGAACACTCCGGATTTTTATTTTTGGTACAACGATAGTATGTGTAGTTATGAATGTTTCCGTTCTTTTGGTGTTTAACTTTATCTTCTGCAGTAATTGTTCCGTCACATTCTCCGCATCGCATAAGGCCAGTAAAAGGAAAGATTTTATAATGAGGCTTAGCCTTGAATTTATTTCCTAGGATTTCCTGAGCGTGCCAGAAATCAGATTCAGATATCATTGGCTCGTGTTTTCCTTTGTAGCGTGTACCCATATAATCAAAGTCCCCGAAATAGAATGGGTTTTTAAAAATTTCGTAGGTCTTGCTAATACTTATTGGTAATCCGCTTTTCATTCTTAGCCCAAAATCTTCTGTGGCAATTCGCCATATTTTTTGAGTTGGGTATTGTTTTGTAAGTAATAATTCCCACATCTTTTTTATGACAGGGAAGCGGTCAGGATCCTTTGCGATATCTCTGGCGCCTTTTTCTTTATATCTATTATTCAGATATCCAACAGGAGCCAAGCCTGGAAGCCATCCTTTTTCTGCTTTAGATTTTAATCCGCGTTTGGTATTTACGCTAAGATCAATTATGAATTGGTTAGCCATTCCAAATTCAACGCTCATCATAAGGACGTTATCGGTAGGGTAGTAGCTTCGATCAAAGGCTTGAATATGCTGAATGATTCCTTGTTGAAGCATCCAAGCTATGCGCCCGCCATCTATAGGATTTCGCGCAAGCCTGTCCAATTTCCAACAAATAATACCTTGAGCTTCACCGTTTTGTATGCGATCAAGTAAGCTGTTGAATATAGGGCGGCCAGGCTCTTTTGCAGATTGCGCTTCTTCAAGTATGTTCACGACGTCTAAAGCTGATTTTCCAACTAAAGTCATTAGTTCGGCAATTTGAGAATCGATAGATGCAACTTGTCTGTCTTCTGCTTCGGATGACTTACGGGCATAAATGAAATATTTTACTTTGGAAGTTGTTTGTTTCATAAGATATGTATATGTTTTATCTATGTTTATTCTATGGTTTATTTGTTAACCATAGCGTTAACAAATATTAAGTAAAGACCAGCGATTTTGTTTTTGCGCCCAGGGTGACGATGCGCGGCTGCTTTTCTTAACTATCTAATAAGGAGAAAAAGTATAGCTTGAAAGAGAAGCTTTCGAAGAAAGCTGAACTTTCACGCTCCGTAAGGAGCGTAATTCATTAAAGAATTCTTTCAGAATTCTTTAATGGTTCTTTAACCTTTCTTTAGACCATTTTTAAGTTTGGTTGTACTGGCGGATTTATCCAAAAAACCATTTGATTAGTTGGGTTTCTCCATTTTACTTTCAGGTTCTTGTTTTTGCTTTTGTTCTGAATTTTGAACAGTCTGTTCTTTTCTTTGAACGTCCTGTTCTAGTTCTTGAAGGAGTCGTTCAGCCTCCGGAACTCGCTTTTCTCTGTATGCACTATATCCAACCACCTCAGTGCTGCCCTGATCGTTATTGAGTAAACCCTTGCGGATGAGTCGCTTTCTAACATTGCTTATTTTGCCTATAGACCAATTGGAGAGATAATATTTTTTAATTTCCCGTTGCGTTTCATCTGCAAAACCGTAATTGTCTGCTCCATGTTTTTGATCCCAGTCGGCTAGCCGGACGTACAAATAAAGAAGACGAAATTCGGGATCGTCTAGATGACGTTCTAAGCCTTCAATCGGGGTACGGTACATTTTTACAAAACTTGTTAGTTTTCTCTTTTTACGTTTTTTCATATTTGTGTATAGAGGCTCTTATTGTGAGGTCATGGTAGTTTATGTCCCTAAAGGAATAAAACCCCCTCTACGGGGTTGCTCTTCCTTCAGGAACTACGCTCCTCAGCATCTTTTTCAGGACCCTGAGAAAGATCAAAATACTCTTGAATGATCAAATCTTTGTCTTCTGAGGGATAGTCATCTTTATCTACTAATCTGTTGAAGTGTTCGGTGATGGTTCTCATGCTGAATTTTTGGTCTTTTGCTGCGTTAGCAAAGCATAATAAGGTACTCATGGCGGGATATTCTGCGGCTTTTGCATTGAATCTTCTTTTAAGTGATTTCATGTTTGTTTTTAGGATTTAGGAGGGCGCCATAAAGCGTCCTATATAAATTAACTAGTTTGTTTGCACGCAAAGAAGCTTCTTCATCAGAGAGTTCGACCCCGAAATGTTTTCGGTATAATTCTTTGAATTTAAATAAAGCTTCTTTGGGTAACATATAAATGTCGGATGGAAAGTCGTGCTGCTTTACGGCGTAGGGGGTATATGTGACACGTTTCCTTTGCGCCAACCATTTTATAAATAAAAAAATACGCTCGCGTATGAGCGTATGATATTGGATTATGTGACTAGTAGTTGCTACTAGAGGATTAAGATTGGTATTTTTTTCTTTGTATTACCCCTTTATCTTTTACGAAAAGCGGTTTACCGAAAACACGCCCCGTTTCTTTATTGATAAGATCCACGGCATTTTCTATGGCTCGTCTGCCTTTTGTTGTTGCTTTTCCTAGGGGCTCCAAATATATCTGCTTCTCTTCCACGATTTCATCCCACGAAACGTCAGTATTTGTTTGTCGTGCAAACATTGCTTCACAGAGAAGAAATTGGTTATCGCTACGTGGACCACGTTTAAGTTGAATAGTTTGGTTGCCGCAAGATAGCGTCCTATCTGTTGCGTTAAAGATAATTTCTGTTTCTAAGTCGGGTAAAGGCGCCGCGGTAGTTTCTTTTAGGAGTAATGAAACTAAGGCTCTATAAGATTGGTTAAAATCAGTAACTAGTTTTAATAGTTCTTCGCGTATCTTTTTATACGCGTTTTGATCTCCTCGTTTTAGTTCTGGCTGAAAATAGAAGATATTATTGTCACGCGTTTCTTCATCTGGCCAGAAGCTTGTTATAGTAATTTGTGATAAATGAAATAGAGCAGCGTCTAATTCTTGTTGCGCCTTTCTAAGCTTGGGGTTTATAAATGCAGCCGTTTGGTTTTTCGCCCAGCGTTTATAGTCCCCAAACGGATCTAGAAATCCGCGCGGATGCTGACCGCTATTTAAAGCAGTAACAATTTCACGTACCGTTTGTTCTGGTAATAATTCTAGCGTTGTCCGAAGTCGCTCTTCATCTGTTAGCGTTATTTTATTATTCATTTTTGTACTTTACTGTATTTATTTACTGATTTGCAAGGGTATTGCTCCGATAAGCAATATGAGGCTAAAAAATCGCAGAGAGTTGCAAGCTCATGCTTTGGCCCGCATGGCGAGCGGCATTGTTTTTAGATATAATAAGAATAGTTTTATAACATCAAAATTATGGACAAAATTAACGCCATAGAAATAGTAAAAGTTTTCAGGTCAATCGAAGCCGCAAATTCGTCGCTGGATTTTGCCAAAAAGTGGCATATGGTTAAAGATCATTTTAGGAATCAGCTTATAAATAGCAGCACAGATTTTGAACAGTCTTGGAAAAGTGCTTCAGGAAAGGCGTTTGAGAAATTAACTATTGATCAGGTTTTAGTTATCCTTGATAAGGAAGAATTTAAGGCGCAAAATATTGTAGCAAAACGGTGGTCGGAATTAACAGCATCAGAAAAGGATGTAATGCAAGTGCAGAAATTCAGAAAATGTTCAAATGATTATGTCTCAATTTCTAATGAGCCCGATATTACAATATTTGAAGGATCGGTTCCCAAAATAATTTTAAGCTGCAAGTCATCTTTAAGGGATCGTGTAAGCATCGATTTGTTTTGGTCGCAGATTTATCACGAAAGGAATCTTAAGTTTATTGTTGTAAGTGCGGAATCCAAGCTTGGGACACACGCGGAACCGAATACCCACAGGAAAACCGCCGAATGTGTTTATGAGAAGCTTTATATTGTAAATGGCAATACGGATTATTGTGATGTCATAAGACCCTTTACCGATATAGAATCAGATTTAAGATGATGGTTTTTAAGCTAAATAATATATAAATTCAATGGCTAAAAATATCCATAATAAAAATTCGGCAATCGGTTTAAAATTTATAGATCTTTTTGCCGGTATTGGCGGTACGCGTATGGCCTTTCATAATGCGGGTGCCGAATGCGTTTTTTCTTCTGAGTGGGATTCTGCTGCTCAGAAAACTTATGCCGCTAATTTTGGGCATACGCCTCATGGCGATATTACTAAGATTAAAGCAAAAGATATTCCCGATTTTGATATTCTGGTGGCAGGATTTCCGTGTCAGCCCTTTAGTTCAATAGGACTCAGGCAGGGTTTTAAGCACGGCACACAAGGAACGCTTTTTTACGATATCGTCAGGATTTTGGATTACCATGAACCAGATATGTTTTTGTTAGAAAACGTGCCCGGATTGCGAAGTCACGATAGGGGCAATACATATAAGACCATAATTAAAGTGCTTGATAAACTTGGTTATTGGGTATTTGATCAAACGTTGAATGCTGCAGATTACGGTGTGCCTCAGGAGAGAAAACGAATTTATTTAGTCGGGTTTAGTAAGAGGTTGGGAGCCAAAGAAGATATTAAATTTGATTTTCCGCTACCAAGTAAAAATAAAGTATTCATAGGTAAATTTATTGAGAGGGGAGTAACGGATCGTTCAATTTCAAAGCATCTGCAGAAAGGATACATGTTTAAGTTTGATGACGGCAGACCGATGATTGTTGCTCCGGGAGAACGCGTAACGGTTAAAACTCTTTGTGCTTCATATCATAAAATACAAAGACTTACAGGAACTTTTGTTAAGGACGGTCCTACGGGATTGCGTCTTTTCACAGAAAAAGAATGTAAAGCAATCATGGGCTTTCCTATGAATTTCAAAGTACCTGTATCCCGTACTCAGATGTATCGTCAGTTCGGCAATTCTGTAGCGGTGCCAGTAGTAGAAAAAGTAGCCAATACCATGATTAAAAAATATAAAATACTGACTGCTTAAAATATGGTAGATATACACAGCAGAGAAATTAGATCGAAAAACATGCGCGCTATAAAGAGTTGCGGCAATAAAAGTACAGAAAGGAAGGCAGTAATTCTTCTGCGACAAAATAAAATTAGTGGGTGGAAAAGGCAGTATAAGCAACTCAAGGGTACGCCAGACTTTGTTTTTGTGAAACAGCGTATGGCAATTTTTGTGGACGGATGTTTTTGGCATGGGTGTCCCAAATGTTACAAAGCCCCAAGAACAAACAGGAAATTCTGGGCAGAAAAAATTGAAAAGAATGTAAATCGGGACAGAAAGACTGATAAGATAATTAGAAATTTAGGCTGGAAGTCCTTACATTTTTGGGAGCACGATTTTAAATATAATTCGGAGCGGGTGGTTAAAAAAATAAAAGCAGAAATAAAAATATACTAATTAAGATGAAACAATTTAATGCCTAAACTCATCCGTTTGGCTGAGCATGGCATCAAAACCAGTGGTGGGTACCGAGCTGTCGGTGCAGTCTTCCATCACTGGTACATATCCGAAAGGGTGTGGGGGAGCGCAAGCTTCTGGACTAGCCGGCAGCTTTATGTTTTCCAGAAAATTTTAACAATATGATTCCATATATTATAATCGGCCTCTTCGGTTTAGGAGGACTGATTTTCGGTGGGTTTAGTGGACTAATTATAGGAATAATAGCGGGTTATATTGCGTCAATTGTATTCGGATCGTTTTTAATAAAGCAGGATGGCGGAATGGTTCCAAAAGAAGCCAGACGTATTACTGCAATAACCTTTGTTGATATGCACAGTGATTTTATAAATAAAACATTGACGGGGTCGCATGATGAAAAAGTTTTGTTTATAGAACAACAAATAGAAAACATTTTTAAGGCATCAGCTCAGGGCGCACCGTTAAATACAGGCGGTCTTTCTCGTCAAGAAATTCAACAGATGGTTGTTATATTAACCAAAGAACAAACAAATCCTGCCATGAAAAAGCTTTTGCCTATGTTGGGCAAGCATATTGAGATGACAATGTATAAACGTTCGGATCAAGTTTCTGATAGCGCTTCTAGTAATAAAACATATATAAAAGACGCTAAAGAAACCGCTAAAGTTTTGAAAGTTAACTATCTTCAACTTCGAGCGGCTTATCCTCTTGAATCAGAAGAAGCGATATTCAAACTAGTACTGCGGACTGGAGGGGCAGATTCTTCGTGGCACAAAGTAATGGAACGAATTACTTGGGATGGTAGATTATCTTTTAGGACTTTGGTTTATCTTGTGTTTATGGATGAATGGATTGAAGAAGATTTCTGGGCCGCTAGGGATGATAGCGATGGGACGCGTACTATGAAAATAATCGAAACCATAAGTGAGGTTTTGGGTGATGTGGGGGAAATTGTTGCAACGAAGAAGCGTCCAGTTAAGTAAGGTTTTTAATTTTTTTCGCAACCCCGATAGACATTAACCTACCAAAAAATTGTAGGAGGTTTGTTGGCTATTTCAATCTATTAACCAAAATAGACTTTAGAAATAAGCATAAATAGCATTGACATATTTCTAGAGGCGTGCGATAAACTAATCCACAGCTAGATTGCCGATAGCAACGGTTTGCTATGGTATAATTAAAATATAAACACAAAAGCCACCGTTTAGGTGACTAATGTGTCAGGAGGGTGAGGGATTCGAACCCTCGGAACGCTGTAACGTTCACTGATTTATTAAATCAGAGCCATAAGCCAGTCTCGGCCAACCCTCCATAAAATGAAGCGTTAAACACGCTTCTTTTTGTTTATACTGTCATTGTACCGTTTAATATTAAGAACGTAAAAATAGCATGTTATCCACAAAGAAGAAAAATTTTTCAAAAATAAAAAATAAAAATCTGCCAAAAGAGTTGGCAGAATAAGAATTATTTTATAATAGACAAACCAATAATAATAGTGTGTAAAAAATGGACAATAAATATTCTTATGGCATTAGCTTACAAAAAAATTGTAGGCGCTTGATTGTTTTTCTTTAAAAAGTTAATTTAGCTATTGTATGGATGATGATTTTCGTGCAACAGCGGAAGAATTAAATAAATATCTGCGAGCTCGAAGAAAAGATTCGCTTTTGAAGTTGTTAAAGCCATTTTTTTCGAGTGAAAAGACTACGGAGATTTTTTTGGACGATGCGTTTAAAATATCAGGAGCGCGTGGGATGCTTTTACGTTTAGATTGGTATATTGAACTTGCCGAGATTGTTGAGACTTTACGACCAGACCGACCGTCATTACGATTGATTTTTTTACTTGCCACCGCAGAAAGTATTATGAGAAGTCGCATAGCATTGAATGAGGGTCAGATTATCGCACAACAAAAAGGTAGTTGGGAGGTTATCAAAGGATTCTTTCAGGGGTTATCTGACGAAAATAAAATCCAATTATTTCATGGCATTAGACGTCCGTTGGGCGATGAAAAAGGTGTAGAGTTTGGTTCGGTAGAAAAGGTTATCAGGATTCTTTGGCAGGCGCGAAATGATGCAGCTCACGGAAACGATTTTTGGACATTTCAGTTGCCCGATTCATCGATGGCAGTGAATGGAAGTCTTATAACCGAAGGAAGAATGAGTGATAAGGAGACCTTCTTCTCTTTGGATATATCAATTACATACGATAATATTCAACGTATCGTAATTGAGACGGCATTAGCGCATATTAGAACGATTATGTCTGTGTAGCCGCGGAATCGGAAACAGTAATTTGCAAAAATTCGTAGATAATCTGTTATACCTAAGAGCGGGGTAGGGGGTCGGGCGAGCGGAGCCCTGCTCGCAATAAAATATATTTATTTTTCAGTAGTTGCTCATTAAACAGGTTCTAATTTCAAAGGCCAAGCGACCCATTCAAAAATCACTTTATTTTGTAGGGTGATTTTTATTTAAAATTAAACATTCGACACAATATTGAATAGTTTGTTATGATGAGAAACGTATGGTTTTGAAGGAAAAATTAAAACCCATTGTTTTTTTGAGCTTGGCTTCTGCCATAGGCATTTATTTTTATACGGGCGGTTTATGGCCCGCGGATCATTCTAATCATACTCAGCACAGTACCCCGGAAGCATTAGCAGCCAAGTTTGAATATTTAAGTAAGAGCGGCAATTCTGCCTGTTCTGCTGATTTTACTAAAGAAGTAGAAAAAGGATTGCAAGACAAAAGTATTCAAGGTTCTTGTTGTAGTCCCATGGATTTCCATCGCTATACGGAACAGATAGAAGGACTGAAAAAATATTATAAGTACTTTATAATTCCACCGGATCCTTACGATATAGATTCTCAGTTAGCCAAAGAATTAGCGGCGCATTATGATGACGCGTTAACTTTTGAGCAGCAGAGAGCATATGACTATGCGATGGAAAATTCACACGAGAAAGGACCTTGCTGTTGTAAATGCTGGCATTGGTATGTTTATGGCGGCTTGGCGAAATTGTTAATTCAACAATACAATTTTTCAGGCGATCAGATTGTGGATGTTTGGGATTTGTCTGACGGATGCGGCGGAGCGGGGGAGCATGCGCAATAAATAAATAGAGGATTAAGATAAAAAACAAACACGCTTTAAAGCGTGTTTGTTTATACCTAGTATTCTTTTGTGGCATCGGAGAGACGGCGCCCGGCTGTGTTGGATCTTCCTACTAAGGCTCGCTTGGTTTAGTGGAATCCTCCGGACGAGAGAGCGTTCAAGAGGATAAGGTTGCCTACTTCCACGGCTTCCTTCCTCCGTCTCTCCTAGCACCCCCAAGTGGTTTTTTTGAACGTTCTATACTTTTATCTAAGCACGGATATAAGTACCGGCAAGCCAAAAGATAGTTTTCTATAGAAATCATTTAATGTGCATCCGGCGAGAGAATTATCTTTGCTTTGTTTGAGTTTTCGGAGGATATAATTCTTAAACAAAATATAAATGCCGACATTTCGGTCATACTTTTTAACCATAAAACAAAATCAAACAAGAATTATCGGGTTTAAACCCTGTTCTATTTTATGGGATCGTCCAAATCTGATAGTATGGAGGATAGAGACCAGATTATATAAATTTATGGACAAAAAGATAAAAAATTTCGATAAACTTGCCATAAGCGAACTTAGAAAAGAAGCGCTTATTATAGCTGAGGCTGGTTTAGACGCGATCGATACCATAAAAGTATTAAAAAATATAATAAAAATTGAGGATAAAAGTATTTGCATAAACGAGGAAGTGTGTACGATACATAAAACACAAAAAATTTTCTTTGTAGGTGTGGGCAAGTGCGCGATAGAGGCAGCCTCTTTTTTTGAAGAGGCTTTAGGCGAGCGGCTTGTTGGCGGGATTGCGCTGGATGTACGTGAGCCTGAAGTATGTACATTAAAGAAAATAAAATGTTATGGCGGGACACATCCGTATCCTTCCGATAAAAATATTGAGGTAAGTAAGGAAATAGTAGAATTGCTTAAAAATCTAAAGGAAGAAGACTTGGTTATTTTTGTTATATCCGGCGGAGGTTCCACCCTCTTGTGTTTGCCTGACCAAGGGTCAACCTGCATCGATGAAAAAGTTATTCTCCAGGAACTTTTCCGCTCAGGCGCCACAATTCAGGAGATAAATGTTGTACGTAAACACATATCTTTTGCGCGCGGGGGATATCTGGCCAAATATGCTCATCCCGCTCAGGGACTGGCATTGATCTTTGTTGATGTGCCCGGAGGGGAAATGGCATTTGTGGCTTCTGGTCCGACAATAAAAGATGAAACGACAATTCAGGATGCCGAGGCTATTTTAAATAAATACAATATCCTTCAGAATTGCGGCATGTCGCATTGCGGGCTTATTGATACCCCCAAAGAAGACCGATATTTTAAAAATATGAACAATAAGGTCATTGTCACAAATGAACTTGCTTTGCGCGCCATGGAAGTTAAGGCTTTGGAATTGGGATATAATGTAAACGTTGAAGTAAACGGTCTTCGTGGAGACGCCAAAGAGTTAGGTAAAAGAGTGGCTGATAAATTGAACGGCAGTCCGGAGTCTTCGGCGTTTATTTATGGAGGAGAAACGACCGTTAAAATATTGCACAGCGGAAAGGGAGGAAGGAGCCAGGAAGCTGCAATTTCAGCATTGAGAACTATTGGAGACGGAGAAATAATACTTCCTTTTGCTTCAGACGGACGTGATAACGGAGAATATGCCGGAGCCATTGCCGACTTCGAAACAAAGGAAAAAGCAGAACGGTTTAATCTAAGTATAGAACAGCATTTAGCGGATAATAATTCTACCGCATTTTTTGAAAAAACCGGCGATCTGCTTATTTGCGGAGATACGGGAGCAAACGTATCTGATCTTTTAGTGGCATTAAAAAAATGATATGACAGACGAAAACAAAAAACTTATTGTTTGGATGGAAGAGGTCGGCATTGAAGATGTCGGCTTGGTCGGAGGGAAGAATGCTTCACTTGGTGAAATGCTTACAGATTTACAACCAAAAGGTGTCCGCATACCTTCGGGTTATATTGTAACAGCCGCGGCATACTGGCATTTTTTGAAAGAAGCCGGACTCGAAACCTTTATTAAAGATTCTCTTACCGGATTGGATACGAGCAATCTTACAGATCTTGCCCGACGTGGAGAAAAAATACGTAAAGGAATTATACATGCAGAGCTTCCCGAAGACTTGAAAGGACAAATAGTTTCAAGATATGAAGAGATGGAGAAAAAATACCGTAAAAATGTAGATGTAGCTGTTCGCTCAAGCGCAACAGCTGAAGATTTGCCCGGCGCGAGCTTTGCGGGAGAACACGAAACTTATCTTGGGATACGTGGCGCGGAAGATGTTTTGCTGGCGGTAAAGTCTGCAATGGCATCATTGTTCACGGACCGGGCCATTTCGTATAGGGTTGATAAGGGTTTTGATCATTTCAAAATAGCTCTTTCTGTTGCGGTGCAACATATGGTCAGGTCAGATAAGGGAGCTTCAGGCGTTATGTTCACAATTGATACTGAATCAGGTTTTCGCGATGTGGTTATTATAAACGCGTCATGGGGTTTGGGAGAGATGGTGGTTCAGGGTAAAGTTTCTCCCGACGAATATCTTGTTGCCAAAAAAGAGGGCTTGCCTCTGCGTGTCATTTCAAGAAAGCTAGGAAGAAAAGAAGATAAAATGATCTATGCGGAAGGCAAGGGGGGGATAGTGCCGGTAAAACAAATAAAGACGCCCCATAAGGAACGCGATAAATTTGTTCTTACTAACGCTGAAATAGAAATTCTTGCCTCTTGGGGTTTGGAAATTGAACGTCATTATTCCGAAAAGAACGGAAAATGGACACCGATGGATATTGAATGGGCTAAAGACGGCATAAGCGGAGAACTTTTTATAGTGCAGGCACGCCCTGAAACAGTTCAGGTTTCCAGAGACCTATCTAAAATAAAAGAATATATACGCACAGAGGACGGTAAAGAAATTGTAAGAGGCGTTTCTGTTGGCAGCAGAATAGCCACAGGTAAAGCGCATGTGATAAAGGACGTAAAAAACATTTTGCAATTCAAAGAAGGCGAGATACTTGTTACTGAAATAACGGATCCTGATTGGGAACCGATAATGAAAATTGCCTCAGCTATCGTTACTGATAAGGGCGGACGAACTTCGCACGCGGCTATAGTTTCGCGCGAGTTGGGCATTCCCGCGGTTGTTGGAGCTCAAGAAGCCACTGACAGAATAAAAACCGGGCAAGCCATAACTGTAGATACCACAGGAAGCGACGGAGTTATTTTTGAAGGAACGCTTAAATTTAATATTACCGAACATGATATTGCGGCAATACCGAAGATCAAGACAAAAATAATGATGAATATCGCCACTCCCGATACTGCATTCGGAAAATCATTTATTCCAAATAGCGGGGTAGGGCTTGCGCGGGAAGAATTTATTATTGCCTCGGATATAGGCATACATCCCCTGGCTCTGCTTAACTTTAGGTCTTTGTCTCAAAAATTAAAAAAACAAGTCAGCAAAAATTCTTTAGGTTGGGAAGATAAAACCGCTTATTATACGGATAATTTAGCATACGGTATTGCCAAAATTGGTCTGGCTTTTCATCCAAATCCGGTTATTGTGAGGTTTTCTGATTTTAAAACCAATGAATATCGCAGTCTTATCGGTGGAGTATTGTATGAGCCCGTGGAAGAAAATCCGATGATAGGCTGGCGTGGCGCTTCGCGTTATTACGACGAAAAATTTAAAGAAGCCTTTAAACTGGAATGTTTAGCTTTGAAAAAAGTACGTAACGAGATGGGGTTAACTAACGTTATCCCTATGGTCCCTTTTTGCCGCACTCCGGAAGAAGGCAGAAAAACTCTTGAGATAATGGCGCAAAGCGGACTGGTAACAAACTATACAAAAACGGAACATACCGAAAGCGCGGTCGTTCCGGTATATGTGATGTGTGAGATCCCTTCGAATGTGTTATTGGCGGAAGAATTTTTGGAAATTTTTGATGGCATGTCCATTGGTTCCAACGACTTAACACAGCTTATTTTGGGACTTGACCGGGATTCGGGTATAGTCAGTCATGTTTCAAACGAGCTTGATCCTTCGGTAAAGAAAATGGTTTCTGAAATAATAAAATTGTGTAATGAGAAAGGAAAATATATAGGTATATGCGGACAGGCGCCAAGTGACTATCCGGAATTCGCCAAGTTCATTGTTGAAGAGGGGATACACAGTATTTCTTTGAATCCGGATACCGTTGTTAAGACAACGATGGCTCTATATGAAGTAGAAAAAAATAAAGATAAATAAATATGACCAAAGTACATTTTTTTGGTGTGAAACCGTGGGAAGGCGAATATATAAAAACTAAATTCAACGCTTTCAAGGATATAGATGTAGAATGTATTGAGCAAATTATTTCTCCCGACAATTTACCCAAAGATGATCAGGCAGAGATTCTTTCTGTTTTTGTTGATTCGGTCGTTAACCGTGCGGTAATTGATGCGCTACCGAAACTTAAACATGTCAGTACGCGTTCTACGGGATTTGACCATATTGATATTAAATATTGTGCCGAAAAAAATATAAGCGTTTCCAG
>Ga0076016_124_pt1 | contig 36695 bp, 25 predicted proteins | sample RifGroB1_FD_68078 | JGI IMG/M metagenome (GOLD analysis project Ga0076016, IMG submission 68078) | Parcubacteria bacterium GW2011_GWB1_40_14 | reverse complement strand
GGTTAATAATGCGTAATTCCCTATCGTTGAATTAGCCGCAGAAAAATACGCGGCAATATTTGATTGAACCGTATCGCTTTCATTAATATCCGCTTTAATGCCTCCTCTTGGGTTATTAGCAAACAGATTTGAGTTAAGTGTAATATGATAAGCAGGATCCGCGTTTCCTTCTGTGGTCAACGCGTAATCAAATTGAAGGACGTTTGCTGAATTGCGATAAAGAGCCGTATCAAAAGTTCCTGCGCCTCCGGGACCAAATCGTAACGCTCCACGACTAGAACCATCTAATCCTAACAACGCACGATAGCCGGTAGTATCAGTGGGTGAAGCAAGTTTAATACGAGAAACATAATTGTTAGTGACGGCATCACCACTATCCTGGCTAACAGTTGTTGCGGGAGCAGCAGACGGAGTTTGCCACGTTGCAAGACCTACAGAATCTGAAGTTAATACTTTACCTGCGCCTGGAATACCTCCTGTGATTTTTACTTGGCCTGCAACTTCAAGTTTTGCGCCTGGTGCGGTTGTACCGATACCGACGTTGCCACCCACTAAACTCACCACCATAATCTCACCAACATCAAACATCAACCTTGGTTCGTTTGTATTGCCATAAATTCTCCATTTTGCATCTGGATTAGTCTCGCCTCCTGCTTGTATTCCAAAATCAGTACTTATCCCTGCGCCTATTATATTTATGAAACTTCCCGGGAACAGATCGTCTCCTACTTGAAGCGTACCTTGTACGTGTAGTTTTTGGTCAGGACTTGTTGTCCCGATACCTACATTAGTTCCATTATCAAAGATTTGAGAATTTCCTACAGTGCTCGCGCTATTGAATTTAGGAACATAATTGGTTGTACAAGTAGGATTGCAAGTAATACTCGCGCCTGCTGCTACCCACGTAAGAAGTCCCGAACCATTGTTAGTGAGAATTCCTGAAGAATTAGCGCTTGGCCAGTTTTGCGCCGCGCCATTAATAATTAAATCAGGACCGGTACTTGTGTTGTCAAAATATCCTGCGGGCTGAGTTGCGCTTGAAGATTCGGCTTTAACGCCTCGGGTTGAAAGAGTAAGCCCGTAATTTGTATCAACTCCTCCGGCAATACCCAAATAATTATCCAAACGAAGTTGGCCTGCGCCGATTCGATATATGCTTGTATCAAGTGCGGTCGCGCCGCCGCCCAGGCCAAATTCTAATGCGCCTCTACTTGAAGCATCAAGTCCTAATCGTGCACGATAACCAGTTGTATCCGTACTAAGTTTAATGCGTGCAACATAATCACTAGCGACACCACTACCATTATCCGCGCGCAGAGCGTTAGATACTGATGGCGTACTACAACTTCCGGAAGTTACGATGCCGCCGGCAACAGTACCGGTCAAAAATTGCCCAGCGGTACATGCAGCGACAGAAACGCCCGAAGTGCCATTTTGCTGATATGCGCCGGTAACATTAAGATTAGCCGCGCCACCCGCATTATTATCGAGAGTTAACGTTGCAGGCACCGAACGATAAAAACGTAAATCCTGACTGCTGCCTCCACCAAATTGAATTTGCGGACGCGAAGTAGAATCAGTAATACAATCTTTTAATACTCCGCCTTCCCAACATTTAAATTTATTATTAGTTGAATCATAATAGATTCTTCCATTCCCTACTCCTGGAACAGAAACAGAACCCGCAGCAACTCCCCGCAATTGAAAAGAACCCGTATCAAGAGACAACCCACCTGAAGCCGCGTTATTTAAATATATTGCCGGAGCAGTAAGTCCGTTAACTTCTGCTTTTATTCCACCAAGACTACTTCCGGCCGCGCTGTTGCCAATAGTTGTTCTGTAATTTGGATCAAAACCTGTTGGGGCGCCGGTTGAACTGCTATTGACCATGATATTATTTCCGGCTGTCCACTGACTTAAAATATTGTCCCACCATAACGTCTGACCTGTTATTGTTCCGCTTGAAATATTTCCTCCGTTATCAGTACCGCATATCCAACCACTTCCATTATCTTTTAAAATTTGTCCTGTGGTCGGACAATCTACTAAATTATATGTAACTCTGTTACTTGCAGAAAAAAAACTTACACCCAAACCGCTTCCGGCATCAAACTGAATTCTGTCCCCGCCAACTGCAGAAAATTGCGTGACATTCGCGTTATTCGCAACTTTGTTAAAAGCATCAGTTAAACCGCTTACCGCCCCCCAATCATTTTTACAAACACCATTTATACAAATTCGTGCGGCATTTATATCTCCCGCAACATCCAAAGATTTATCTGCCAACGAGGCACTGGGGGTACTTGTTCCAATACCTACCTTCCCTCCGCCGGTTCCGTAATATACAACCGGTGAGGCAGGAGGTACGGTCGAAATCCAAAAAGATGGATTGTTATTGGGCGGATTTGCAGTAGGTCCGGTCCAGGCCGCGGAAACTATTCGCACAGCAAAAATTCCGCCACCAATGGCAATAAAACCAAAAACTACAGCACGTAGAGCTGTTTTTTTATTGAATTCTGAAAACAGTTTAATCATTCTATTTTTATCTTACTTTAAAGTATACCACTTCAAAAACATTTATATACAAAGAAGTTATGCACAATTATCTGCACAAATTTTAAATTCTCAATTCTAAATTAAAAATTATTTGCTATTGAGGATTCAACGCCATAATTTGCGCGATCCATGGGACAGAAGCCCCGCTTGCTGTCTGCGTTCCGATCGCGCCGCTGGTTCCCAATAATAAATCATCCTGTGAAGATTCAATACGAGGATTTGGACCCGTTGAAAAAACATCCCAATGTTCAGTCATATTACTCACCTGACCCAAAGCGGGATTGTTATTGGTTTTGCCTAAGAACGCCAATACCATAGTTTTCTGGACACTTGTGGTAACCGAAGGAACATTAATAGTAGCACCACATGAAGACGAACAAATGTTTCCTGCCGGGGTACCGTTAAGAGGTGTAGCGGTATTAACGCCCGCATAAGCAGCAATTCCACCAGCTGCACGTATAGATGAAGAAAACGTAAACGTATACGAAGCAGGCTCACTGGCAGTTGCGATTTTCATAAATATAATCTGTCGTGCGAGAGTTGAGTTAACGGTATTTAGAACCGTGCTCCAACTAGCATCAGGCGGAGTAATAGTAACAGTTGAATTAGTAAATATCGCAGCCACCATAATATCTCCGGTAACAACTCCAGCGGGTTTATTAATAGGAAGGTTGGGATCGGCCGCGCTTGTTCCGTTCGTTGCAACATTTCTTAAACCAATTGTTGTTTTAAAACTCAAGACCGCGCCATATCTTCTCCCCTGCCAGTTTTCAGCTATCGCGCAGAAATAATATGTCGTACCGGCAAGTAAATTAGAAACTGACTGAGGTTCCTGGACTGCAATAGTGCCTGATGAAATAAGAATATCTGAAGTTTGAACACTTCCAAAAGTATCACTGCATGTGCCGTTTGACGTACCATATCTATACCATACGGTGGTTGCCGCTCCTCCAGGATTAATAAGACTCTGTAATGTGGCGGAAAACGCGGCGACTGAAGTCGCGTTCTGTGCCGTGATAAATGGCGCCGCGGCAGGAGTAAAACATACCAGTGAACTTTCAGGACCAACACCGCGAACATTAACCGCTTTCACAGTATAACAATACTGGGCTCCATTTGTGATTCCGTCAGTATCTGTATAAGGAGAAGTTGCTCCTTGGGCTATCGGGAGAATACGATCTTGCCGATAAATAGTATAACCGATTATCGATGAGCCACCGTCTGAAAGCGGAGGATTCCAGGTAAGAATTAATTGATCGTCGCATGGACTTGCGTCCGGCGAACATACCGCAAGATTCTGCGGCGCGCCAGGTAAACCAACCGGCGTGGAGCTTGCTTCATTACTTTGAGCTAAACTTTCACCTACAGGATTCTTCGCGGAAACTTTATAATAGTATGTCGTTCCATTATTCAAACCGATATCAATAAATGAAAGCCCGGCACTGCCTGTATCTTGCAAGAAAGTCTCATTTCCAGACGAAGTTCCTCTATATATAGAATATGTAGTTATAAAATCTCCTCCGTCTGAACTTGGCGCGTTCCAATTCAAAGTTATTTGAGCGTCTCCTGAGATTGCAAGTAAGCCACCTGGCGCGCTTGGAACTGTTGCCGGCTTAGCGCTTACTTCATTACTTTTGAATCCTTCTCCAACTACCGTAACTGCGGCAACTTGATAATAATAAGTAGTTCCATTAGTAAGCTCTATATTGTTATAAGAAAGAACATTTCCTACGGTAGTCAACAGGGAAAGATTTCCTGACGTTGTGCCGCGATAAATCTTGTAATTAGTTATTGGCGAGCCGCCATCATCAGAAGGCGCTAACCAACTAAGCGCGACTTGTTGGTTGCCACGAACCGCGCTTAAAGTCGGGGTAGTTGGAACAGCTTTTACTATAACCGAGGGACAATTATACGCAGGAGAACTGCTAACCCCGAAAGAATCTGTAACCGTAACATTGGGAATAAAAGTTCCCTGCGCAGAATAAATTTTATACGCGTCTTGGGCAATATCATCAAAAACCATTCCAGTCGAAGGAACACGAGAAGCGCTCAAATCTCCCCAATTTATAGTATAGTAAATCTGATTATTATCGGGATCAGAAGCACTAATTCTGTATCTTATCTGATCAGTAGTCAAAAAGTAACCGGAAGGAGGAATGGAGCTAACCCTAACACAAGAAGTCATAACTGGCGGATTGCTTACAGTAACTTCTGCACAAGAAACAACTTTTGAATTCCCGACATTATCTGTTCCTCGAACCTGAGCGGTATATCTTCCATCAATCTGATAAACTTTTTGAACGGGTCCCACATCAGTAGCATCACCAAATACCCCATTACCGTCTAGATCCCAAGAATAAGTTATCGGATAATTATTTTCAAAATCGCTTGTACCTAAAGCATCATAATTAAATGTTGTTGTACCGGGAGAACCCGTTAAAGGATCAACATTACATTTAGTGTCAGGTGGCACATTGGAACCTTGCGGAAGTGGGCTTTCAAGACGCACTTCATAATTAGAAGAAACACAAACTCCATCTGAATTTTCCGCGCAGTTAAAACTTATCCAACCCAAAATATCGTTCCATGCCCAGCCATGAAAAGCGCCGTCGTTTACATTGATTGTTACTTTATAGTCGTAGCCTCCTTGCGCTAAGCATTGGGCTTGGACTCCGGCAAGTGAAGGATTAAAATCGTTTGCGCAATTCAAGCTTATCCAACCATAGTCATCGCTCCATGCCCATCCAAAAACATTGCCACTGGAGTCCCTCGTAACTTTATAATCAGATGAACCCGCTGGTGTACAATCTCCGCCGGCTTTAGGAGCTGAGGCACAATTAAAACTTACAAAATTACCTGTGCTTAAAATCTTTCCGTTGCCAATAAAATCAACTATACCGACTTTTACCACCCGGTTTTCGCTGTCATCCCTAAAAGATATCCATCCTGCGCTTGGATTCCATGCGTATTTAGAAATATCGCTTACCGAAATTTCCGGTGCTGGAGCCGTGCCAACTTCAGGATATAAAATATAATCGAATGCCGCGGTTGAACCGGCATTAGTTAAACGAAAACAAGTAGTTGTGCCGTCTTGTGCGAACGCAGTGGGTCGTATTGAAAATTCCAATTCTGTAAACTGGGTTTTACTAAGCGTTATTGAGGCAGTAAGATTTGTTGCCTCCTGCAACCTTCCTGGAGCGAAAGTTTTTCCCGGGTCGTCAGTAAGACTTCCTAAAAAATTAGTTGTAGCTTCGCCGTCAGTTACACCAACAATCGCAGAATTAACTATTTGCCATGGCGAAGTGGAATATCCAATGTCTATTAACGCTGGCACCTTGCCCCATCCCGTACCTCCACAGGAAGAACCGCTCTTTAATCTATATTCAAGTTGATACTGCGCTCCCAAAGAAGAATCTTCTCCCCGGTTAGAAATCTCTATACGAAGTCTACGTTGATTTCCTTCTATTAAATTTTCCAACTTGGTATCTTCAGCGGTAGCCCAACTTGCGCCAGCGATAGGCGGAGGCGCTGGCTCATCCCCATCATCAGCACGCCAACGATAGTGAATTTGAGCTAAACTTGGACCGGCTAAAGTAAGTTCAGGATAAATTTGATATGTAAATTTGTTTGTTGCGCTGGAAGTGCCTGCGGCATAAGCTGCATTAGTGACACGAAAACAATATGTTTCTCCATCTGGCGCCGGACCGCCGGCACGAATTGAATATTCAAGCTCTGTAAATTCAGAAGCAGTTAAAGTCATCGATGGAGTTATGCTACTCGTATCCATAAAATAACCTGCTTTAAAACTTGGATTTTCATTATTAACGCCCCCGCTTGATATAGGATTAACGTCGGAAGTTGCGGAAGCATTAATTATTCCTCCGGAATTATTTGCCATATTCCATTCAGGGCCAGTCTGTACGTCACGCCACGTTCCCACGGTATCATCGCCGCAAGAAGAACCTTTGGCTCTAAACTCAATACGATACGAGATTGATGCGGAATCAGCGCTTCCTTTGTTTGCTATTTCTATACGCAAGCGCTTGGTTTCATTTTTCAAAACATTCTTCAAAATAGTATTTTCTGTTCCACCTGTCGCGGAATTTGCGGTCGTCTCACCTCCGACATCATTTCTCCAATGATAACGGATCTGTGTAAGATTTTCTGAGGGCAATGCAGGCGGGGAAGGCGGAGGAGGCACCGGGGTCGTCATAATACTATATCCAACCTGAATAGCTGAAGTTTTTCTAACGGTAATTATACCCTTAGACTGAAGATTTGTTCCCCCGCCCAAGCCGGCTACTATAATATCTCCTCGGGCTATATTATTTGGGTTCAAATTTGAAGCAGAACAATTAAATGGAGCGGTAACAGCGGCTCCCTGACCAAAAATAAATGTATTCGGGTTGGGTGGACAAAAATATACGGTCAAAGAAGAGCATGTGGTTGTGCTGCAATAAGATAAAGAATCAGCACTGTTCATGCCCAAATTATCTAAAGTTGTCTTAGAATCTAAAATACGTTTTTCCACCAATTCTTGTTTGCAGCCAAAAGTGCACCCGCAAGCAACGTCGTCACATTTTGCGTTATTATTTGTGTCCGCAAATATAATATAGCTCTGTTTATCGCTTTGAAGATTAAAACGCACGCCATAACCATAAACTATTTGTCCCAAATAAGGCGTTGAACTTGCGGCATTATCTCTGGCTTTTGCCAGAGATAAAGCAATATCATTGGACTGACGCTTAACTGCCAGTGCCCTATCACTGCCTTTAGTATTTACCAATATAACGATCGAAACAAAAACAACAATTGATACTACAACCGTGAGCTCAATTAAAGTATAACCACCTCTTAACAAAGATAAGGGCGTATTATTCTTAATTGTAATATCCCTAAGCACCATGTAAATAAAATTTCTATTTAAAAAGCGTTTAGCGTATAGCGGTTAGCCGCGTAACCCTATACCCTAAACGCTAAACGCTAAACGCTAGAGTTGTTTATTCAAATCTTGCAAATATTTCGTCTTGCGGCTTTACGGACACAACATCTGGCGTTTCATTTATTCTGTTTTCGTTCTTATAAAAAACCCATTGTTTGCCTTCCATGCCGTCAGATAAACCGTCAATAGTTATAAATGGCTGCCAAACTATATCAAAATTACCAACCATTGCAGCTTGCTGAATCGTTTCACTAAGCGTCATTCCGTCTATAACTGAACCACGAAAAGCTCTTGATGGCTTAACGCCAAAATCAAACTGAACAAAAGCCTCTCCTCTTATCGGAGGATATGGATCATTCTGCGATGAATTAGAAGTAAGACCATAAAAAACTCCGGAATACCGCAACGTCGCGAACATGAACCATATCGCGCCTATAGTAATAAAAAGAGATAAAATTCCCAAAACCTGGCCGTAGGTTGGATCAGCCGCTTTTTTATGCAAAAAAGGCACGCGATGCAATAAAATTTTGGGTAGACGACGAAGCATGCTTAAAAATAAAAATATTTATGTGAAGGAAAAGAATATCTAAAAATAAATTAGACCTTATCCCGATATTTGACTCAAAACCTATTATTGTAATGATTCAAAAAGGAACCACACCGCTCCGATTGCGGCAAAAGCAATGAGAACGCCTATCGCTTTCCAGAATTTTTTGTCTTCGGCTGAAGGGCGATTCATTAGTTTATTTAAAAAATTTGTAAACATATTTTTGTTTATTTCTAATTAATTAACCTTGGGTTTATTGTACCATATCTCTAAAGCGCAAAGAAGCTTGAAGAGAAAAATCTGAACATTTGACCGTCAGATGTATTCTGAAATATCAAAAAGAAAATAGCCGAAATGCCCAGGAAAACTCCGAATGGCAACAAGCTTTTCATTGTTGCCTCTTTTTTAAGCATTAAAAAGAGCCCTACAAATGAACCCAATACAAAAGAAGCGAATGCTACCGAGACCACAAACGGCCATCCGAAAAGCGCCCCCAAAAACATGGCCATTTTACCGTCTCCCCATCCCATCCACTTCCCTCTTGAAATAAAGGATATGGAAAAAAAGAAAAGCGAACCGATTGTCGCTCCCAATAAACTTTCGGGAAAAGAAGGAATTACGCGTGAAAAAATATTATTGACTCCTTCCTGAGCAAGAAAAGATATCGAGTCTATGTTAGGAAAAACATAATCCAACAAGGCCGCAAGAATTAAAACCGCAAGAGCTCCCGGCATCGAAACTATATCCGGTATTATATAAAATCTTGCGTCGCTCAAAATAAGTATCAAAATAGCTGAGGTTACTACCCACAAAAATAAAAGATTGGCAAATAAAATTAGATCTATCTCTGTGCCCGTAACAAAAATATACTTTGAAAGAGGCAAACTTAAAAAAATAACAAAAAAAATAAACCCCGTAAGAATTTCTATAATTAAATGCCTACGCGGAATATTAACCCCGCAACTTGCGCATCGGCCACGTAGTGCCAAAAAACTAAAAACCGGAAACAGATCTTTCCATTTCAATACATAACCACACGAAACACAATGCGAGCGTCCCATTATGGATTTATCCTGTCCCCATCGCTCTGAGGCGGCATCTATAAAACTGCCCGCAATAGCTCCAAAAACAAAACTAAAAACTGCCGATAAAGCAAACATATCGATAATATAAATATCTAGTTAAAAACAATCCGGACTTGTCTATATAATTTTACGATTTAAAACGTAAAATCAAGACAAGTCCGGACAAAAACACTGTAATGTTTCTTACTCGCAAGCTGGACCATTACAAATGCAATAATCCAATTCTTGAGTGTCATCTCCTGCACAATCAGATGCGGCGTTCTCTGAACAATCAGTAGCGCCTACTGCAACAGTACCGATATTCGGGCCATCATAATCACTGGCGCAAGAAGCTGTACTGGTTGTTTCAAGGTCAGCGCCGATAAGATAGGAAGTATCAACTGCGGCGCCAGTACCGTTAGCATTAGCTAAATTGGTCTGTGCCCTGTAAAGCATCTCGGCAGTATTGATAGGGTCCTCAATTGTTCCCTGAATAACGTTGGCACCACGTAAAGACGTTACCATCGTTGCCCATTGAGCATTGCTTGGCGCGGCAACTCCAGCTGTAGGATATGTTGCTACGTTCGTTGTGTCGAGGTAGACCTCCAATGCCAATGCCACGTTGTTTAGGTCAGAAACTCTCCTGGCATCACGAGCTCTTGTGCGGGCATTTCCGAGGGCGACCAATACGACGGCGGCCAAAACCGCGATTATTGCAATAACCACCAAAAGCTCTATTAAGGTGAAACCGCCTTGCCTCTTTTGAGGATTTAAAGCGCTAAAACGGTTTAAAACTTTAGTCATAATTGTCACCCCCCTTCTATTTGCGGCTTATTTTTTAAGTTTAATAAACCTTGTCTGAATTAAGCAATTTTCTAACGGGGCGAGCTTTCTTTAATATAACACAAAAAACGTTATATATTAATAGGAAAACTTATCCACATTCTTCTCGGCATGTCGCAAATTGCTAATAGCTAATCGAAAATTGTATACGCGAAACTATTTATCAAAAAGTACTACATCAACCTAAACGATATACAATAAGCAATACGCCATCTAAAACGCGCTAGCCAAATTATAAATCGGCAAAAGAATAGCGGCCACAAGAATAGCTACGATCAAACCCAAAGAAACTATCAACAGAGGCTCAATTAACGAAACTATATTTTCTACCGAAACATCTACTTCTCTCCTAAAAAAACGGGATACGTGGCCTAAAATAACATCTAATTTACCTGTTTTCTCCCCTACCGATATCATTTCCGCTACCATTGGTGGCATAAATTTTTGCAGGCGAACAACTCCATTTATCATTTCGCCACGTTTAACGGCTTCTTCGGCATCGGACAACATTAAACTAAACATTTCATTGCCTACAACTTCACGAGTTATATGCAAAGCCTGAATAATAGGCAAACCCGCCGAAATAAGAGTGCCGAGATTATCACTAAAACGGGAAACATAAATATTGGTCAAAAGACTGCCAAATACCGGCACCTTAAGCGATATGCCATCCCACCAAAATCTACCTTCCTTGGTTTTGATAAAACGAAAAAAGAAAAACCCGATAACGCCCAAAATCAAACCTATAATAATGCCGTATTGCCTGATAAAATAAGAGACGCCTAATAATATTCGAGTAGGCAAAGGAAATTGCTGACCGGATTCTTTAATTACAGCTTCAAGCTGAGGAACTATGAATACAACCATAACTGAGGCAACAACAATAAAAACCACTAATACGAAAATAGGATATATAAAAGCTCCTCGAACCTTAGAAATCAGCGCGTATTCCCTATCTAAATAGTCGGCCAAATAATTAAGTCCTTCCTGCAAACGACCCGAGACTTCGCCTGACCTTACCATGTGAATATAAAAAGGCGAAAAACCTTTAGAAAATTCAGATAAGGCTTCCGATAAAGGTTTGCCTGAATCAACATCATTTGCAATCGCGAGAAGTTGTTTATGAAAAGTTCGATTTCTTGTCTGGTCAGAAAGCGTTCTTAAGGCCTCAACTAAAGGAACACGGGCCTCGAATAAAACGGATAGTTGACGAGAAAAATTAACTATTTCTTTACGCGAAACTCCCTGGAAAATTTTAATGTCCCTCTTAAAAATATTATGCGTTTCTATTTCGGATAAATTAGTTATAAAAAGACCGTGACGTTGCAATGTTGCCACAGCCGCGTCATGCGAGCCGGCTTCAATTATTCCGTTTTGCGCTTCACCCGAGGGAGTACGGGCTTGATATGAGTATGATGGCACTACTTTAATTCAAAATTCAAAATGCAAAAATCAAAATTGTTGTGATTCGCCTGCCCGCCCGTGTACGAGTCAGGCCGAGGCGACGAAATTATAATGTTGTTTCGCTTTTTTGCGAAACAACATACCTAAATTTTGATATTTAATATTTGATATTTGATTTATTAACGTCCTATTAGCATTCTTAATTCTGAGGAATTGCTTGAATAAAGTTCGGCATTTTCCAAAGAAATTTCACGCTTCTTGGCTAACTCGGCTAACGATCGGTTCAACGATAACATGCCGTCATCTGCGCTGGTTTCAATTACCAAATCAACTTCATGCGTTTTCTTCTCGCGTATAAGATTTCGTATTGCCGGTGTGGCGATCATGACCTCTATAGCCGGAATTCTTCCGCCTTCAAGTCGTGGAATAAGTCTTTCCGATACCACACCCGTTAAAGTCATGGCTAATTGATTACGAACCTGTCCTTGCTGTTCAGCGGGGAAAGTATCAATTATACGATCTATGGTTTGTGCAGCATTATTCGTATGCAGTGTTGAAAAGATCAAGTGACCCGTCTCGGCTGCGGTTAAAGCTGCTCCAATTGTTTCGGCATCTCTCATTTCCCCTACCATTATTACATCCGGATCCTGGCGGAATGCAGAACGCAAAGCTGTAATAAAATCTTTAGTATCTATTCCAACCTCGCGCTGATCTATAATTGAACGGTCCTGTTGAAATAAATATTCTATCGGGTCCTCTATAGTCAAAATATGATCCGCCCTTTCGTGATTAATTTCATCGATCAAAGCAGCTAAGGTCGTAGATTTGCCGTGGCCCGCCGGTCCCACCATAAGGAAAAATCCTTGAGCGTGTCGTGTAAACTCGTGCAGTATAGGAGGCAAACCCAATTCTTCAATAGATTTAACATGAGCGGGAATAAGCCTCATTACTATTGATACAAAAGATCTTTGTCTGAAAATGTTCACACGAAAACGTGCTTTGTCTCGGAAAGAATAACCCAAATCTATTTCATTTGTTAAAGAAAATTTTTCCCACTGTGGTTTGGTCATTATAACCTGCGCAAAACTTTCCGTGTCTTCGGGAGTTAATATTTTCTTTGACGACAGGGGCAGTAACGCATCATCTACACGAATAGTAGGATAACGTCCTACTGCTATATGAACGTCTGAGGCCGACTGCATGGCTACGGTTGATAATAATTCTTCTAGTTCTTGTTCGTAATTCATCCCGTTAGAAAATTGCCTTAGTATCAACAGCCAAAAAAATTCGTGAACTTTTTTGGCAACCAATAATCAAACAATTAAATTTATATAAATAATAATTCATAAAAATATTGCAATTTTCTAACGGGATTCATGCTTCAAATTAAACTTATTCCAAAGACACCTGGCCTTCAAGGGCTTTGAGCAAACCATCTTGTAACATGCTGACCATCCCCTGCCGATTAGCTTCTTTCAAAATATTTCCTTCTGTAGTCTCAGTAACTATTATTTTTTCCATTTCAGAGGTCATATCAAAAGCTTCATATATACCTATTCGGCCTTTTTTGCCTTGTCCGGCACACTTATCACATCCTGGCGCTACCCATAATTTATAGCCGTCTTTTGGGATGCGCTCTCTTTCTTTTTCCGGAAGACTTTTAAGTTCGCGTTCTAACATAGCTACAACTTTAGGTTCCGGAACAAACGTTCGTTTACAATTATTACATAATCTCTGCAGAAGTCTTTGGGCCATACCAACAGCTACAGAAGAAGGTATCAAAAATGGTTCAACGCCCATATCCACAAGCCTTGGAATAATACCTGTCGCGCTGTTTGTGTGAATGGTCGTTAAAACTATATGGCCGGTTAACGCCGCATGGACCGCAAGTTTAGCGGTATCTGAATCGCGAATCTCGCCTACCATTATAACATTAGGGTCCCCACGCAAAATATGTCGTAATCCCGAAGCAAAAGTGTAACCTATTTCTTCATGCACCTGAGACTGATTTACTCCATCAATCGTGTATTCTATAGGATCTTCCAAACTTACTATATTTATCATTTCCTTATTTAATATTTTCAAAAGCGCATACAAAGTTGTTGATTTACCGGAACCGGTAGGACCGGAAATTAGAATCATTCCGTATGGCTTCTTAATGCCGTGTTCCATAATTTCAAGGGTTCTGCCGGTCAAACCAAGTTCAGGCAATGCTCTAACTCCGGTAGTGGGATCCAAAACACGAATTGTAACTTTTTCCCCGTTAGCTGTTGGAAAAGTAGCGACACGAAAATCAAACTCTCTGCCATCTATTACCGCGTGGAAACGACCGTCTTGAGGCAAACGCGTTTCATCTATTTTAAGATTTGAAAGAATTTTAATCCTTGAAACTATCGCCGGATGCACGTTAATAGGAAGAAGGATAGACGTATGCAAAATGCCGTCCATACGAAAACGCACACGTAAACGATCGGCTAAAGGTTCAATATGAATATCTGAAGCTCCGCCCTCAGAAGCATGACGCATGATAACAGAGACCATTTTTACTATAGGAGCTTCTTCTTCAAGTATGGCCTCAACGGTTCGGGCAGCGCGCGTAGCAGGTAAAGCGCCTCCTTCAATCTTAATTTCCTGTTCAAGTTCTGAAAGGGCTTCGGTGACCTCTCCACCAAGACTACGATACTGCCGTATAATATTTTCGTAACTCTTTGAAGAAATCAATATTTTTTTGGGAATAAAATTTCCTCGCGCAGCAATAAATTGCAATGCTTCCTGCGCATGAACATCTTCCGGATTTATCATGCCAACCTCGACATTATTTCCGTCACGCGACAGAGGCACTATTTTATATATTTTGGCTGCCTCTTCAGGGATTTGCGAAATAACCGCTTCAGCGATTTTATATTCAGAAGATATCGCCCGCCAAGGAATATCCAAAAATGCTCCCTTTTCGCTTAGCATTTCTTCTTCGGTTAAAGACTGTCTATCTATCAAAATTGCTTCAATGGGACGGCCAAGACGATTAGATTCATTTATTGCATCCTTTGCCTCTTGTGCCGAAATAATATCTTCTTTAATAAGATGGTCTATAAAATCCTGCGCGTTTGAGGATTTTGCATGTACATGTTTTGGCCGATTTGATGAAAACGGTGTTACGGGCATGGTACAAAAGGAGTAAAAATATGAGGACGTCCCGGCACGCCAAGACATTTATTATAATCGCTTTGTCCGGGCGAAACTGCTAATGTGCGTAAATTCAAGAATAATTTGCTGGAAAAAACTTCTGTATTTAATTTATCTACTTTAAATTCCGCGTTTTGGTATGGGGGAAGCGGTTCGGAAATTTTAGATTTTATTTGCAGATAAATAAAACCTGAAATTCCAACCACTACAATGAACTAGTTAATTAATTAAAAATATTTTTTGCTGTTTACCAGATAATGTTATTCTTTGTTTCGCCTTTGGCGAAACGGTCGAATTTTCACTACCTGGCATAAAATTTATTTAGTTAAACTGGCACAATCAAGAGGGCGTCCTGCGCTATATATTACCGCATCCAAATTATTTATCGCGGCCGTGGGCGTATCCGATGTGTTGGTGTTAGCAAGGGCTGTTATTTTAACAGACCTTACATCAACCAAGCGTTCGATATGATAAATGCTATCTAAAAACGCCATAGAATTATCCAAACTTACGGGTATAACTGCATTTAAAACTGATTTCTTCAAAGCGCCCGGATTTTCAGATATCGCTATTGGCTCCCCTACAGATAATCCCAGAAGTTGAGCGTTATGCGCTGAAGCCAAACTATTAAATTGCAGCATTAGTTGGGGCAGATCATTTCCGTTTGGCGCAATATTATTTAAACGATTACATGTTTCGAGCGTTATATTATTTTTAATATCTTTTTTTAACGTATCGAAACTTGCAAAATACATCTCAAGATCACGAACTGTTTTTTCTACATTTCTCTTACTCGCAATGCTTTCATTTATTGCTTGCCATGATGGAACCATGCCCAAAACACCGGCTATAAAACTGCCCAAAAGAAGAAATATTGAAATTATAATTCTAGTTAATTAATTAAAAATATTTTTTGCTGTTTACCAGATAATGTTATTCTTTGTTTCGCCTTTGGCGAAACGGTCGAATTTTCACTACCTGGCATAATTTATTATTTATTCACAAGTATGGCTGAATCAAAACCCAACGATATAGAAAATGATACTGCTCCCACTTCGCCCAATGTAATATCCCTGCGTATATTCTTTACCGCCACAGAACGAAATCTATTTTGATCATCACGTTCAAAAGCCAAAATTTGCGCCGCAAGAGCCTGAAAATCTTTAGCTTGTCCTGTTAATTCTAGTGTGCTTCCCTGAAGATCGGCTTCTGCGGCTGTAAAGTTTACATCGCCTCGTGTTCTGGAATTTAAAGCGTCAAAAATAAGACGGCCGTTGGGATGTTTATCTAATAATTCTTTGATTTGAAACACCCTTCTTTGCGCGTCTAGCAAACGGCTTTCTTCCTGCTTAAGATTGCTTTTTTCCAGCTGCAATTCGGTTCTTCTTTCTTCAAGATCGGTTTTCTGGTTTTTTAAAGAAAAATTTATAGCAAAAAGCGTCAACCACAGAATAATTGTTGTCACAAAAACTATAACCGCTATAACAGAAAACAACGGAATAGAAGATCCGTAATTTACAGATTTATTTACATCGCCTCCATAACCTTTTGGACTGATGGTAATTGCCATTTTTTATTTAACTGCTAATTTTGACGGCAAAATTTCTCGCAAGGAAAGACCTATAGCCACAGAAAACGCAGGACCTATTTCCTGTATAACCGGTGCCAAAATATTGGGATATTTAATGGCTGAAAATGGCTCTCCTATAACAACTTCGCGGGCAAAACGCGATTCAAGATATTCACGAAGTCCGGGCAGATTAGAACTTCCCCCGCCCAAAACCACACGCACTACTTTTTTACCGTATTTACGATAATAAATATTCATTATTTTTTCTGCATCCTGCATGACCGCATCGATCAAAGGAACGAGTGCCCGGGAAGCTTCCAATTCTCCTCCTTTTTGAACCAATCCCCGGGATATCTTATGTTCTTCAGCGCGTCTCATGTTTACGCCCAACGCGTGAGCTAAAGTTTTAGTAAATTCATTTCCCGAAATATCAAGATTGTGGCTCATACGAATAGTGCCACTATCGACTATCGTAATATTAGTTGAGCGCGCCCCAATATCCAACAATAAATTAGTTTCTTGATTGTCGTGTAACAATGCTCGCACCACACTGAAAGTTTCAACTTCCAAACCGCGCAATTCAACTCCGGCTAATTTAGCAACACGGACATATTTATCTACAACTTCGCGCGGAACAGCTACTAATAAAACCAGTAATTTTTCTTGAACGGTACTTCCCCCAGCTTGAGGATTAAATCTTCCGATTATTTCCCAATCCAATACAACTTCGGAAATAGGTATTGGAACTATCTGCCGAGCCTGGAAAGGAATCGCGCTCGCAAGTTCCTTGACGCTCATTGACGGCAATTCCAGTAAAGTAAAAAAAGAAGAAAAAACCGGAATAGACATTGATGCTGCGGTACTTGAAACATTTGCGTCATCGATTATCCTTTTGATCATTTCGGCTACCTCGCTGTCCAACATCTGTAAAGAACTGCTCTGAATAGGATCAGAAAGTCTTTTTAAATAACCATAGGCCTTAAGTTCGCCATAAGTTTCCAATTTTACCCCGGCTTTTGTGCTAGATAACTCCACAACTTTCACTGACGAGGTTCCAATATCAATACCGAGAAATCCCTTCGGCTTTCTCTTGAATAGATTCAAAATCATACCAGGTAGTAGAAATTCGACTATTTGTATTGATAATTAACGAATTTCTAGTTTAAAATATTCTTAACGTATTAAAAAATTTACCAGGCAAATTAAGTTAAGTTCGCCGTAGGCGAACGGTCGAATTTTCACTACCTGGCATACATATAGTATAACATAAATTATATGCTGACCGAACTCATTTTCCCCTATTCCTGTATAGGTTGCGGGCTACAACTGCAGCGCAATTTCCTATGCGAAAAGTGTAAAAATACTCTTTTTGAATATATAAATATTCGCTGTCCTATTTGCCAAAAAAGACTTCCCGACAGCACAATTCGCCATGATTGCATAATAAAACTAGGGCTCCGTAGGTTCATATACGCCATGCCCTACAAACATCCTATCGGACAAGTCGCCATACATGATCTTAAATATTTATTTATAAGAAAATTAGCTAATCCACTTGCGGCCGCCTTGGCACACGCAATACACTGTGTTGCTCCCGACTATCAAAAATATAATTTATTAGCCGTACCAATGCCCCTATCTCAAGAGCGATTGCGCTGGCGAGGTTTTAACCAATCTGCGCTACTGAGTAAAACTATTTCTTCATTGCTTAATATTCAAATGGCATCTGAAGATATATTAATACGCCCAAAAAACACTAAACCGCAACTTAATCTAAAACGCGACGAAAGATTTGAAAATATTTCAGGAGCTTTTGCTGTTACTAACAATGAAACACTTCAGGGAAGAAATATTTTACTGATAGATGATGTAGCAACAACTTGCGCAACCCTAAAAGAAGCTGCTGCCGTATTAAAACAAAACGGCGCGCGTTCAGTCTGGGCTGCCATAGTAGCAAAAGAATAATTTTTTGCGGTGTCTGTTTGAAAATATCCGAACGGAACTCTCTGGGCTCGGCTGGCGGAATTCCCCCCCTAAGGAAGCCAGCCCTGCTGCCGCTCGGAAACCTCGCCACCCTGAATTAACCAAAAACTAAAACCTTGTCCGAACTCTCAACCATTTTTAACAAATCAGTCATCGTGGAAACAGGACACACTCCGCTTTCTTCTTTCCCTCGTATTTTTAGACAAGAGCCACAAGCGTAAATTTCGCCCTTCAATTCTTTGAATTCCGCCACTTTTACCGAAATATCAAAATTTTCGCTGTCGGAAATGGTGTCTAATTCTGAACCTTCATTCATCAAATGTAGATTTCATGTTCGACTTATATTCTTAATATGAACGAGCTCTAACGTTTTTGCAAAACGGCTGGCGAGCCAACTGCTTCATTTCCTAACTTGCGGAGAGGGTGGGATTCGAACCCACGGACCCTTTTAAAGGGGTCAGCACGTTAGCACCGTGCCGCACTAGGCCTCTATGCGACCTCTCCTCGCGCTACATACAATCTAAATTAATTTCTATATCTATTCAAGTGTTTTAAGTTATGTGAGCCAACTATATCAAAATATTTTTTAACAGACATTTTACTATCAATCCAGACTTCTTTCTGTCTTGCCAAGCGCGGATTTACTTCTAAATCTTTTAAAATTTTATAAACAGATAAAAGGAGAGGTCTCGAAAGACTGGTAAATTGGAGTTTTTTATAGTTGTATAATTTTCCATTAACGCCATATTTATGAATAATTACTGAACCATCTGTATCAATTAATCCACGGACGCACGCAATCTGAAATTTTTTATTCCTTTTTATCCATTCGGGAATATCAACTTGCTGACGAATCTTATTGCCAATCTTTAAATCTAATTTTTCAACACAAAATTTTACTAAATTCTTCCTGGATATCACAATATTATTAACAGAATCTTTGGCATCATGATATACGGCAGGAGTAACTTCAAATAAATCTTTTATTGAATTTATGACAAATATCATATATTCAGCGTCGTCTTTATGATGTAAGGTAATACTAATCTGATATTTACTAATACCGCCGTCACCTATAATAATACCAACAAGCTCAGATAATTTATCGGACGGTTTTGGTTTCTTAAATGATAACGGCGTATTGTTTATGGTATTTTTTCGAAAACGACCCTCCTTTTCCCACCAACTTCGCCATTGCGCAATTCTTTTCTCAGATGAACCGATGGAGCCATATTTTTTGTAGCGTGCTAAACCGCCCAAACGCGCACCTTTATGGACATACCAGAACGGTTCTTTGATTTCGATATTGTAAGGGATTTTTATACCACTCTTTTTTGAAAGAGCGGTTATGGCACCTAAAGGAATGGAGAATTTTTCACGTTTCCAATCAGTTAACGTTCTTGAACTAACATTTAACATCTCCGCCATTGCGCCCCACGAAATATTAATCTTCTCTTTTGCGAGTAAAATAAATTGCCTTTGTTTATTTCTGGGGAAAATAACTCTTTTATCTATAAGCATTTCAGCCATATCTCCTATTATAGCCATAATCATAAATAATACAATATTATTACAGCTTGCTCGTCATTAGAGATAATGATAATCTTATGTTGTATTTAATTGATATAATTTGGATTTAATAAGGTGGGGTGCGTGAGTGGTTGAAACGGACGGTCTTGAAAACCGTTAGGGTTAATAGCCCTCGTGGGTTCGAATCCCACCCCCACCGCCAATTTATTTGGAACGAAAATAAAATTAAATGGAACAAAAACCTTCAAAAAACGTTGTAGATTTAAGAAGCAGAAGACTGCTTGCAGTGAGTAAGTCGAACCTGCTTCCGGCCCATAAAGAAGAGCTTAATAATTTGCCTGCACTGAGCGAGCGACCTGCCCTGAGCCATATCGAAGGGAGCGATCCGAATGTGCCGATAAAAAGTGAAAAGCCAAAAGGAAGCTTGCCGGAAAAATTACCTGAAAGCGATTCCTTGCCTTTTAAATTGCCTGCCTTAAACCCAACTGAAAAGTCTCAAATAGAAAAAGATCTACCTTTTTTGAAAAAAGAAGTTAAACAAGAAGAGCCCGTATCTGAAATAGTTGAATATGAAAATACTTTATTTTCTTGGATCGCGCCGGAATATACTTATTACGAAAAAGACAGAAAATTGTGGACACAAACAACAATAATAGTTGCCGCAATATTCATATTAATATCCCTTTTATTCTTTAAAAGTTATACGGCTACAATACTTACTATCGTTGGAGCAATAATTATCCATCTTTTAGCTTTTAAAAAGCCTCGCATAATTTCTTTTGGATTCACTAACGAAGGTATTTTTGCTGGCATGAAATTCATCCCCTATACAGACATTTCATCTTTCTGGATATTTTATCACCCGCCGGATATAAAAGAGATAGCATTTCGTTCTAAGAAATTCTTCATGCCTATGCTATATTTTCCACTAGAAGACGCCGACCCAAACGAAATACGCAAGATTCTAACAGACTTTTTAAAGGAAAAAGAAGAACAAATATCATTAATGGATCAGCTGTCTAGAAAAATAGGATTCTGATAGTTAAATTAAATATAAAATATCAAAATTTTTGTTATTCGCCATAGGCGAATTTCCTAAATTTTTATCTTTGCATTTTAAATTTTGAACTAAAGTAATATGCCCTCGTCGTTCAACGGATAGGACGGAAGCTTGCGGAGCTTCAAATAGGGGTTCGATTCCTCTCGAGGGCACATCTATAAAATTTATTTTGAAATATTGCTGCATCAAGAGGAATCGAACCCTAAGGATGGGGTCGGGAAGGAGCGTAGCGCCTTCCCGTGGAGGAAATTATTCAAAACCGTGGGTTTTGAAGGAGTGAAGCGACGGGTTCTAGTCCGCCGGCTGGCGGACGGATTCCTCTCGAGGGCACATCTAATTTGTTTTCCGCCAGAGGCGGATTAGCAAATTGAGATGCCCGCCTCTGGCGGGCCATACACTATGTGGCATACTTACGTTTTGATAAGTTTAAAAGATGAGAATTTTTATATCGGCTTTACAACCGATATTAACCGTAGAATTAAAGAACACAATAGCGGTAAAACTAAATCGTTATATAACAGAAGACCGTTAAAATTAATTCATAAAGAGAATTTTTTAACAGAAATCGAGGCGAAGAAACGTGAACAATTTTTAAAGAGTGGTCAAGGTCGCAAATAGTTACGTTCGCATTTGTCCGCCTGAGGCGGATGCTCATAGCGGCAAACTGCTCATTATATTCGCAGGCCGCTATGGCAATTCCTCTCGAGGGCACATCTAATTTGTTTTCCGCCAGAGGCGGATTAGCAGATTGAGATGCCCGCTTAAGGCGGGCTCACTTTTATAAATATGTGGCATATTTACGTTTTATTAAGCTTAAAAGATAATAAACACCAGAAATAACGATTTTTTGTTGTCCTTGACTTTTGTTGTCAAGTGGAAAGAATTTATATATTCCTTCCGTCTATTTTGGCCTTAGCTTGTATCGCCGGTATCGCATTCCTCTACCTGAAGTGGATCGCGAGGCGGCTCGGAGACAACTTCACGAACGAAGAGTGGCGGGAAAAGAATGTAGCAAAAATTCTCTTGACGGTTGGTGCTCCGACGTACTACGTATTTGCGCCCGCAGTCGAGGAATTGATCTTCCGCGCGCCACTCATCATCTTGTTTGGCGCAATGACTTCGTTCGCCTGGTATGGCATACTGATCTCAAGCGTCCTTTTTGCGCTGATGCACCTGCTTTCTCAAGAAGAGAGGAAGAAAACTCTTGCACATAAAGCGTACCGCTTTGTTGCTACTTTCGTTTTGAGCGTGCTGGCCGGATACTACGGCATTGTGAACCAATCCATCTGGACGAGCTTCGGCATTCACGTAGCATGGAATATCATCGCGCCTGCCCTGCTTTTTATCTTCACTCTTCTGCTTATAGTTATTCATACTGCCATCATGTCTTTGTGGGACAAAACAATGACGAGCTTTAAGAGCTCTCGCTATTCCATTCACTAATTAAACGACCACAAATAATTTCAATAATAATAGCTTCTCGCTCTTGCGAGAAGCTTTTTCTTTACTTGAACTCATAATGCCGGAATTATTATTTTTAATAAATCGTAAACAAATGTTAAAGTAACAATATGACTCCTCTGAATTTACAAGACCCGATTACAAAACTTTCTACTGTCTCCCCTGCTTTTGCTGAAAATTTAAGGCGGGGTCTTGGAATATACAGCATAAATGATCTTTTGTGGCATTTACCAAGCCGCTATGAAGATTTTTCGACCATCACTCCGATAAAAAATATACAAATCGGCCAACAAGTAAATATTTTCGGGAAAATACTGTCAATAGAAAAAACACGGACGTGGAAAAAAAGAATGAGTATTATTGAAGCTTTGGTAAGCGACAACTCAGACAGCGTAAAACTGGTCTGGTTTAACCAACCGTGGATTGAACATAAACTTAAGGAAGGAAAATATATCTTTGCTTCCGGAAAATATACTGCGGGCAAGAACGGCAATTATATAGGCGTAACTTTCTGGGAGAATATTTACACTGAGCCTGGTCGAAGTGTTGAGGCTCCTGAAATCGTTATCGAAAAAACAGAGGACAAACCTCTACTGGCTATTTATCCCGAAACCGAAGGGATAACTTCCCGGTGGTTACGATATATTATCGCCCAAGCATTAAAACGAATTGGCGAAATTTCAGAAACACTGCCCCAAGAAGTAATAACCAAAGGCAATTTGCTTGATATAAACTTGGCTATACGGCAAGCGCATGCGCCAAAAAATTTAGATGAGGCCAACAAAGCAATTGAGCGCCTAAGTTTTGAAGAAATGTTTTTAATACAATGCGCAACATTGCAATCAAAATTGCGCATGAGCAACCACAAAGCCGCGCCCATACAAATGGATGTTGAATTAATAAAAGATTTTTTGGGACGCCTGCCTTGGGAGCTTACTCAAAGCCAAAGAAAATCCGCATTCCAGGTATTAAAAGATATGGAAAAAACTTCGCCTATGAATAGGTTAATTATTGGCGAAGTAGGCAGCGGAAAAACACTGGTTGCGGCACTAGCGATGCTTAACGCGGCCCGTTCAACAAGCTTAGGACAAACAAAATCCGGATGGCAATCTGTAATAATGGCGCCGACGGAAATACTTGCACAACAACATTTTAAAGAACTGGCGCGCCTGCTTACGCCCTTTAAACTTCGCATTGGTCTTTTTACCGGCTCGACTTCAAAAATAACGCCAAAACGTCTGACTGAATCCAGCATGCCAATAGCTAAACCAAAATTATTTAAAGAAATAAAAAACGGAGAAATAGATGTTTTGGTCGGAACGCATGCATTAATAAGCAAACGCGCCCAAGGAAAATCAACCCGTTCAACAAGCTCAGGGCAAGCAACCAAAAGTTCTCTTTTGACTAATGAACCTTTAAGATTCAAAAAACTTGGATTAGCAATAGTTGATGAACAACACCGATTTGGCGTGGAACAACGTTCAATTTTAAGCAAAATGCAGCAAGAACTGCATCCTAAACCCTATACTCTATACCCGCATTTTTTAACTATGACAGCCACGCCCATACCCCGTAGTTTAGCTCTGACAATATTTGGCGACCTCGATCTTTCACTGATGAATGATCTTCCTCAAACACGCAAACCAATAACCACTGAAATAATTCCCATCGAAGAAATAAATAAAATCTATGAGCTGGTCCGCAAGGAAATAATTGCGGGACATCAAGCATTTATAGTTTATCCGCTAGTTAAAAAATCGGACAAAATGGCTTTAAAGGCCGCTGAAATTGAATATGAAAAAATAGCTAAAGAAATATTTCCTGAACTCCGAGTCGGCCTCTTACACGGACAAATGAAAGCCAAAGAAAAAGATGAAACAATGTCCGCTTTTAAGAAAGGTAAAATTGATATTCTTGTGGCCACGACCGTAATTGAAGTGGGTATTGACGTGCCCAATGCCACAGTAATGGTAATTGAAGGAGCGGACCGTTTTGGCCTCGCCCAACTGCATCAGTTACGCGGCAGAATAGGTCGAGGCGAATATGAATCAAAATGTTTTTTGATCATTGAAAAAGGCGGTAACCCTTCGACTTCGCTCAGGGCAGGCAGCAAACGCCTCAAAGCTTTTGAACGGCTCACTTCCGGTCCGGAATTGGCACAAGAAGATCTTGAAATAAGAGGGCCGGGAGAAATCCTCGGAACCAGACAAGCGGGACTTTCTGAAATAATACTGAAGGCTTTAAAGGATGTTGCGCTTGTTGAAAAATCGCGCGAAACCGCAAAAGAATTTTTGCGTCTTGATCCGAACATGAAACAATATCCTCAACTAAGCAGGAGGATAGCCAAAATTAGCGCAAATTTGCATCTTTCTTAAATAGTTATATTCTTTTATTTACTCTGACTTTAGGCGTGACCACAAAAACGTCGTCCAGCTCTAATTTAAAAACATAGGGCTGGACTCCTTCAAACCCGCTCTTTTTATGCGAACCCCGACCCCCGTCTCGGACACCTTGAGGTTTCCGACGGTCGCTACGTTCCCTGCCTTCCAAAACGGAGTTCGCATTAATTCCGCTTCACCCCGACGTACGTCGGGGCAGGCGGGAAACCTTAAACGGTTTCCCGACCCCTTCCCTGTTTCTGGGTAACTCCCTTTGGAGTTACCCAGAAACCCATATACCTTCCAAATAACAATCTTAGTTGCGCATCTAATGCTGGAATAGAACCAAAAATTATAATTATTATAGGTAAAAACGCCCATTGTAAAACAAAACTAAAAAGAGCTAAATATGAGACATGTTTGGGTCTTGGCGGAAGTAAAAGAAAGCTAACAAGAGCATTAACGCCTATACCAAACATCGCGATGCTGAGTAAAAAACTTGTAACATAAGGAAGGTTTGCCGCCAAAACTGTCGATTTAAATTCCTCCCCTCCAACGGTTGTAGGTAGCCAGCCAAACGCAAAAATAATCAAGGCGCTACATGCCCAAGACCAAAATCCATCAAGTATTACCCATAAATGAAAAAGTTTTTTGCGTAAAGAAATTTTCTTTGTTCTTAAAAAACCGTAAAACAAATACGGTATTTTTTCTGCGCCATAAGCCCAACGTCTTTGCTGGCGATAAACATTACCGATCGTTGAAATAAGATTTTCTCCGATGTTAGCATCCAAAGATACGGGATAAAAAAGAGGTTTAACTTTATAATTCCCCTCAAAAGCTAAAAATGCCTGATAAAAAATAAGCGAGTCTTCCGAAACCACTTTCGTATTCCAAAAACCTATTTTTATCAATGAATCCAAGTTCATGGAATGTGAAGAGAAGGTTTCCATTTGTTCCGGACGCACCTGTTGTATCAACTGCCATATTGTATTTCCGGTTGCAACAAGACGGGAGAACATTGGCGCCTCCCAAATATTATTATTATATAAAGGAATTGGCTGATAGCTCGTACGCAAAGGATCTTCTGAATTCAAAAAAGTATACGTAAGGCAAGAAAAATACTGAGGATAAACGCGCGTATCTATATCAAAAGAAGAGACCATAACATGTTTTGGGTTTATGCCGCGCGTCTGTACCAATAATTTAGTGGCTTCTTTCGCGGCCCACGCTTCATTTGATCCTTTCCCGGCTATTTCTCCCGGAATATTTGCCGGATGAGAAGTAACTAATATTTTGGCAAAATCATTCCTATATTTGTCCGCAATATTTTTTGCCATTGTCTCAATATCCTCTCCCCCCCGAGCTTCGGTCGCCACAACAACCAACAGGCGTTCATGCGGATAATTACTTTTAGCTAACGCCCGAAACGTTTCTTCAATAATTTCCTTTGGTTCCTTATACATCGGCAAAATTATTAAATGCCAAATATCTTTCCATGAGGTTAATTCGATCTCTGAACTAAATTCTTTTACGGTTTCTAGTTTATTGAGCCAATCAATTTTCAAAAATTTTCTTACTTTCCTATAAGAAACTATTAAATGCAGAGATAAAGATAAGGCGCGCATAAGCCACAAAACATCAAAAATTATCACGAAAACAGCAACTGCGGCAGGCAACAAAAAAGAAAAAATAGTAAGCAAAATAAGCGTGCCAAATGAAAGAAGTCCGGCAAGCATTTCGAAAAAACGCCATATAATACGACTTCTAGTTCCGGCAACATCAGTTGTCTTGCCCCAAAATAAATACGGCTTATCCGCCGCTAAAGCATTTAATGAATTATTTGAATCCATACCTATATTGTATGTCGAAATGATCTTTTTTGACCAGTTTACCCCCACACCTATTTAATAATTCGGTCATTGTTCAAACAAACCATAAATAATATAAAACTCGTAATTTTAAATTAACGGTTAATATTAAACAGGTGTGGGGGCACAGAAAAGAAAAGCCCCGCTTTTGCGGGGCTATTTAATATTTACTTAAGGAAATATTCGTCCAAAAGGAACCTTCGGCTGAGTAGTTTGAGCCGCCTCAGCGAACTTGCTCACCAGATTCTTATCAAGAACGTAAAGGCTTACTTCCTTAGCGCTCTGCTCATTATGACCGAAATTCTTCATAAGATTCTCGATCATGTGGGAGACGTGCTCTCTAATCCTGGCGTCGTGTGAATCGAAGTCCTCGGTACCGAATGCCTTGATGGCCTCGCGGAAATTCTTGTTGTCCATGAAGGGTTGAAGAGCATCACGGGCAAACTTCTGCGCCTCAATCACGTTTGCGCCCCGGCCGGCAAGTCGGTTTGCCATAAGTCTCAGAAAATCCACGGTAACTTGAACCTCTTCATGCGTATAACGGCATTCGAAGGTGTCACCAAAATCATAGTTAGTTGCCTCAAGGAAATTTAGGATATCGCGGGAAATCTGATCTTTACCGTAAAAGTACAGCGCTTCTTTCATTTCATTAAGGACGGCATAGTCGTACGAAGCAACAAGCGAATCAAGAAAACCCTTGGGAGGAAGTTTCTGATCGCGAATGAGTTTCGGCATGCCATGCTTGAAGAATTCCACCACGTCGTTCATGGTAATAAGCTTCTCGTCATTTAAGTACCGGCCGAAAAAGTCGCTGAACAACGCGATGGATTCACGGCCTGAAAAGCCCTTCATCCCCTCCTTCAGTCCTTCGCCGATGACCGCACGGCGCACTTCCGCCTTGAACTTATTCTTGTCTTCTTCCGACAGCCAAACCGGAATGTTATTGCCGTAGAGTTCCATTCTGAGCAACAGCCCGAACTCATCACAGTAACGGCTGTACTTCTTGAAATCCGGGATCCATTCCTTTTGCGGAATGCATTCCTGGTTCATCCGTGAACCAACAACAGCTCTCGCAAAATTATCAAGCACCCGTGGCAGAAAATGTTTTCCGATAGACTGACCGAAAACATTACAGTAGATATCTATTTCGGTTTTTGGCTCAAGAACATACGTGATGGTGTTGAACTGAATCCTTCCTTGGAAGGATTCCATCTTAGCATCTTCAATCACCTTCTTATCTTCCGGGTTCATAAGGGCGAAGAAGAGAGAATTGATATTCTCCTCAACGTCGCCGACTTTGTGAACACCTTCACTCAGAACGTTATGCAGTTCAAGCAAACGATCTTTATTATGCAATTTAATATCCATGAGGACATAAATGCCGTTATTCGTTTTTGCAAGAGGCGAATAACTGTATCGTACGGCATTCTCCCCGAAAAGCCTGTCAAGACGTTCCTGTAACGAATGATCGGTATTGTGATCCTGCGGAAGATGCATCGCGGGCTGCGAAGACTGCAAATAGGTAGGGTCTCCCGGGTTGAAAACCGTGATGCCCTCGCCAACTCTGCGGTCAAAACGAACCACACGAACACGCATCATCTGAAGAACTTTTTCCAAAGAACCTAGTCTGTCGAACAAAGACTGGAAGATCGACTTGCAAACAATGCAGGCCTCTCCGCCAAAAAGCCATTCATATTCTTTCTCCCTAAGAATATAATCTCGGGTCTCTCGTTCTTTCTTTGTCCTGGTCGGGAGCAAATGGTAAAAGAAACGGAACCGGTATTCCTTAGGGATGACAAGTATCGGATAGTCGTGGCTCGGACAAGAAATCCGTAAGCTCTTTGAACGCTGCTTCCGACTTGAGGCGCTGTCGGGCACCTCATCAACATTTCGCACAGAAAGCTGAAGGTCTTTGTTCTCTTTTGCCGGGTCTTTGATGACAGCTTCATCTATATCCCAGAGCACCTCGAAGGCATAACCTTCGGGAGTGCTCGTATAAACCTCGAACATCCGCAAAAGATTATTTAGGAAAGTACTCTTTCCTGAACCTGTCGGACCGTCGTAAACATGTATCCTATTCTGCTGGATGCCTTGTCGCAGAGTTCCGATCTGCAACATAAACCTGTTGGCAAACGGCGTATCCGCAAAGAACGGCTTATCCGCTCCGTCAACGAACAATTTCGAACAATCGTACCGAACAAAGCCGATAGATTCCCGATCTTCGGAATTCATATCTTCTTCTTCACGAACGTTAGCTTTCACCATATCGTAAAACAGCTGGGAAATACTACGCAGAACACGCCGAGGATTTTCCTTAATAAGTTCGGTATATTCTTCAAAGCTCCGGTCAATGCGTTGTTTATTGCGCTGCATTTCTTTCTGCAAAAAATCGAAAGCAGAACTATCCTGGTTACTCACACCGATACCTCCTTGATGACAATGTATCAAAGTACTTAACGAGTCTGCGTCAAACAGAACTCACTGTTAGCTTAGTCTTAACCTAAATTTATACAAAATGGAAGACCCTTTTGGCAATATGCGACCAACAAAAAAGTCCCTCGGTTCTATAGAGGGACTATTAAGATATTAATTAAAGAATTTGTTTCTTGATCTGTTTAGTCTGCTTCGAATACACGTACAATACGCGCAATATCTCGTGCTCCGGCTTATAATCCGGATCAAACATCATAGCCCATCGGTTCGGAGGTTGTACGAGTTCATATTCGGTCGTTTCGAGTCTAACGTCACGGCCGGTAAAAAAGCTTAGGCCTGCCAGAACTGCCGGAATATATTTCGTGACAAGGCTCCTGCCTTCGTAGACATGATTTAGGTAAAGCTGCGGCCCATGGGACTTGCTTTCATACTCAATGTACGGAGGATGATACAAAGACGCGTTAAGCAAATCGCGATAGCGTTTGCCATCCTTGGTCTTAATGTATAATTCAGCCTTATCCGGATCTTCAGGATGGGGACGCGCACCAACAACAAAGAACTGATACTTGTCCACGAAATCCTGGAAATCCTTCTCGGAGAGAAAGTTGATCAGCGTGGCATCATCAACGATTCGTCTGGCCTCAAACAGAGCTTGTCGGCCAATTGCTTCACCGTGCTGTGCGTCGTAATTCTTTCTTGCTTCAATGTCCTTTAGCAGTTGATAATCAGGCGACAACCTGCCTTTGCGCGCGAGATCTTCGATGAACTCGAAGAGATGCTTGCCAACAGCATATGGATTGATGCCAATGCGCGGGTCGGCCGTAACTCGTGAGTCGACTTTAGCAAAATCCACTTCGTGGGTGCGTATTCGCTCATCCGGGATGAACAAACGCTGATGCCAAAGACTGGCCCAGCCCTCGTTGCAGATCTTGGTCCTGATCTGACCCTGGAAATAAAGAGATGTTCTGCGGACCACCTGCATGACTTCTTTCATCCATTTGTTCTCGTTCTTATTGAGAAACTCTGAATGTTCCCAAAGATACTCGAAGATATCCGTAGGTTTCGGCTTCTGTCCTTTTTCAAGCCACTGCTTAAAAGTGGCCTGGAATTCAGGAAATCTTCCGCGCAGGATATTGTCTTCGAAGAACATCCGTTCTCCGTTCTTCTTTCCCGCGCTTTCGATATATCGATTATATCTATCTATCTCCGAATAATAAAAGTTCAGGTCTAGCGCTTTTGCCTCGTGCAATTCCCGAAGGAACTTGCCGAAGTAGAAATCAACTTTCGGAGAAATTACGCCGAACATTCCGGGCGAATCGTCCTTGTCGATCTTCTCCAATTCCGGAAAATATCCGACAAAATTATCGATCAGACGCGAGAACTCAATTACGTAATCGACCCAACGTTTCTCAGCTCCAAGATCCTCGCGGATCTTATTGATGAGCCGTTTGTCGGCCAACGCTTGCCCGCAGAAATCATCGTACCCGGTATTCCTGAAGAAAATGTTATTCTGGAAAAAATCGATATGACCCAAGACGTGATAAAAAATCATCACATTGAACCAATCAGCATTGTCCTGGTTATAGTAAGAGATTGGCGGACGCGTATTTATAACAGCCTCGTACGGATTGTGGGGAACGATATCGTAGATCCAATTGTTCTGGACCGTTTCAACATCATGCACCCAATAATCGTACAAGGTCGGTATCATCAACTTAGGCGAAAGTTCAAGCATATCGCGATTGGTCACGATATACTCCAGCGTGTCATTAGAGAACCGCAAGCCCGCATCTTTAGCGATACGCTTACACTTCTCCATCTCCTTTTTCATCGCAAGATCAAGTAGTTCCATGATGTTTTCTCCTTAATCCTGCGCGATAAGAGCTTTAAGCGCGTTGAGATTCATTTCATCGCTCACGTTAAAGCCCGGCATAGCATGCATACGGAAAACATCACTTCGCTTCTCGATGCCGGCCGTTTCAATATATATTTCAAACGTCGTCTTGCCGCCTGAAGCCATCAGATACGGATGCTTGAACAACGTGACACCTACGCGTCTCGCATAACCCAGGATCTTATTCAGTTCAGCAACCGCATCACCGCGTCGATCCCAATCGTCGCCGTCAGTGCCTTGGAACACGAAGATATCATAATCTTCGGCCAAACCTTCCGTTTCAACGATCTCATTAATCTTTTTATACAAAGAAGTAATAAGTGTTCCGCCTCCGGAATTAAGCGCGAAGTATTGACGAGGCGACACTTCTCTGGCAACAGTGTCATGCACAATAAATCTCGGGATCACGAGTTTGTCGTACTGCACCAGAAGCCATGAATATATCATAAGGTGCTGCGCCACGAGAGCTTTTGTCGGATCCCCAAACATGGAACCCGAATAGTCTCGTCCAAAAAACACAACGGCTCTGGACTTGTAGACACGCTCCCGGGAAAGGACGCGATAGACTTTATCGTTAGGCCCGACGATCATGTCGGCAGCATCAATATTGTCTTTGTCCACTATCCCAAGTTGTAAGTTCGTCTTAACGATCCTCTTCAAAGTTTCTTTTTTGTCCAGAACCTGTCCCGAACCACGGTGGCGATCTGTAAGATCAAAGGTATACTCATTCGTCGGAAAACGCTTACGCTTCTCCGAAAGATTCGGGAGCTTAAGTTCTTCGCTCAGTTGTCTACCGAGAAGATAGGCATCCTCTTCGATGTGATCCGCGCCTTCATCGCCCGGTTCCTGGTCACCATCACCGTCGCTGCCTTGAACAGAAAGCGGCATTTCGCCGATAACCTCTCCCACTTCCCCAGACCCACTGCCGGGAGCTTCTGCGAGATCTTCAGGTTCATCTTCATCATCAAAAAGTTGTGCCAGTGTGACGACACGCTTGGGTTGGAATTCCCCGTGCACCAATTTCTCTTCTTCGACATATGGCACAGTGATAACTTTGCCACGCCCGAGGATTTCTCTGCGCCACTTAATCTTCTTTGGAAAACCGTCTTTCACGCGATCTTCGTCGCGCTTCACTAGATCTTCAAGAGGTTCCAAAGCCAAAAATTTACTGCGCGCGCGGCCCAAAGGTCTGAGACCAAGCTTTTGCTCCAAATATTCTCTTGCGGCAAGTTCCATTCCATATCTATCAAGTTGAGTAACGCACTTATTCGACATTAAAATCTCCTTCTAGATTTTCAAGGGTCTTTTTTGAGCTTGCTTCTTGCAAAACTCGACTTAACATTGTCTTAACGCATATCGGCACAAAAAGAAAGCCCTCAAGAGCTTTTACCGGCAAAATAAAAAATAAAAATCCCTCTTTTATGAGGGATTTTGTTTAATGATTAACTTTCGTCTACTTTCTCGCAGAAGTACTCGATGCTCTTCTGAGCGCAAGTCCTGCAGTAGCCAAGCTTGTTGAGCATAGTATCGGTCATGCGGTTGTAGATACGCAAGTTCTCTTCATTGGTCCTGTTGGCCAATGCGCCTGCCAAAGATGCAGCCCCGGCCACTTCGGATTCCAGACGGACATCCGTCACGGCCTTGACTAAGGCTTCGTTATCCATGAAATTATAGTTCGGATCGGTAGCGACCTTCTGGCCATAGACCTTTCGGATCGTGGTTCGGAAGGTTTCGCGCATCTCCTTATTGCTAAGGCCAATGCGAGCCTCGACACTTTCGATAAAACGCTCGTCGATCTTGATAGGCTTCAACTTTTTGGTCTGCGGATCAATATATCGCCAGATCTTATCTGCGCCGAGTTGATCAGAATCGATACCAATGACCATGTTAACATAGTCCATGACATCTTTGCTGATCGCATTCGGGTCATCACGATAAGCGTTAAAGATCGAGGTCTTAATGCGTTCCTTGTAGAGTCTGCGTGCGGTCTGCAAGTCTTTCATGAATTTCTCGCGGTCGACCGATTCGGCCACGTAGTCGATAACTTCACGTTCGGCCGCTTTGAAAGCGTCACGCGCGAACAAACATCCGCCTTCGTGAGTCTCCGACATCGTCAGCATGCGCTGAACAATACGACCGAGACCCCGGTGACCAATGCCCTTCTGTCCCCAACGCTTGGTGACATCCTGACTAGCGTTAAGCATATCCTTGACTTCAATCAATGTCCGAACGCTCTTCTCGCCGGCAACTTCGCCAGCTTCAAGCTTCATAGTCTCGACAGGTGTCAGCTTATTGGTATGCGGAAGACGGCTCAATGTCACTGCAACTGAAAGTGCATAATTTAGGTTAGGATCTTCATGCAGATCTTGACCCGTAACAGTGAACTTTTTCTCAGAACCGATCGCGTAATCGGTCAACGCCTCTTGAAGTTTATAGTCCGTGTTGTGAGACACATAGCACATAGTGGAACGGTCCTTAATCGGGCCTTCCTCTTTTTCGGCGATGAACCGGTTGAATTCGTGGTTGTTGCTTGTCGCAATGACCAGACAGTCGATCGGCCACTTATAGCCGTCAAGTTCAATGGTCCTGTTCTGGATTACCTGAAGGTAGATCTGAACAAGGTCCTTTTTGTTCTTGAACATCTCGTCTGAAAAGTGAATGCCGCCACCAGCCACTCGAGCAATAGCGCCTCTACGAACGTTGTATTTGTAAGGATTCGAAGTATCGGCAAGGTTAAGCAGACGCGAAAGATCTTCTTCACCAAGGAGATCCGTGGCCGAAGAAGTGATCTTATCTCTGGCTGAATACTTGCCCGTAACAATTCCCAAACTCTCGGCGATCGGAACCGGCACAATGCGCACATGCTCAAGCATCTTTTCGATATCGCCTTCGTAATGATGGCGAATATCATTCCAGATGTACTCGGTGCACGCGCCAAGGGGCCGCCACATGTGATAGATCCTGTCCAAATTCTTTTCTTTGAAACCAAGACCAAGCAAACGCTTTCTGCTATCTTCCTGCGACTCAAAAAGGTTCATCGCAAGAATCAACGGGTCCTCAAAGGTCTGGGACTGGATTACATTTATCTTCCCGTATGTGCCAAGTTCTTTAAGATTGATAAATTCGATGGTGTACTTTCTGTTCTCGGGTTTGGAAAGAAATCTCCGATACTTATAACAGATGTACTCAACGAAAAATGTCTTGCCGTTACCTGGCTCTCCTACGAGAACGAATGCTTGCTCGGCACCTGAGCCACCACGCGCGGCTTCCTGCACGAAGTTAACGAACTGATTCGTCTCTTCATACCAGCCGACAATGTGCTTGGCACCCTGCCGGAAAAATGGAAAGTCATACGTAGTTTTTCCGCCACGCGTGACTTTCTCTACGCCAAGTTCAAGCATCATACGAGCGATAGTCTGCGCAGCTGTTTCAAAATGCCGCGTCCCACTAAGAACTTCTCTAAGATGAGATTCAAGGCTTTCAGGGTTTTCATTCATTGCAATACCTCGGTTTGCGGACATTGTTTCTTCCTTTGCTCCTTGTTATCTTTTCAAGGTAGATTGATTTAATCTAACTCTAAAATAAAGCATATATAGTGTCAATAGAAAATCCTTATTTTATAGGGCTTCACAAACGATTGTAATTGTGGTCTGAATTTTATAATATCTTTTACGGAATTTAAAAACGCGTTTTAAAAAACGCGTTTTATTTTACTTTTTAACCTATAATTTCGTGCACAATGCCTAATTCTTTGGCTTTTTCAACATCCAACCAGGTATTTTTCTGCATCAATTTCAAAACATCTTTTGCCTTAATGTTCGTTCTTTCGGCAACGCATTCAGCAAAAAGCCTGTTATGTCTCTGCAATTCTTTGGCGAGATTGAAAGCAGTACGTTCATCCTGTTCACCGTCAATATGAACTCTGACTTCATGCAGAAAGAATCTTGTCCTTGTTTTATGAGCAACCCTGCTTGTGCCCGTAAGATAAATAAGAAGCGCGGCGGATTCTATACTATACCCGTACGTGACTACTGGAATCCCGGATTCTTGAATTTTATAAGAAAAAGCAGTTGCCGACTTAACATCACCGCCAGCACTATTTATTAGTAACTGAACACTGGCGCCGTTCTTAATACTCTTATGCATTTCTTCTATCGCGCTTATAAGTAAATCCATACTTTCCGACGTAACGGTTTCAAGAAAATTAATGGTATTGGGTGATTTGGGTACCCACGTGCCAGACATCGCTTCCCCTTTTATAAAAGTGCAATTTAGATTATTTTATTTATTTAACAACAACTATATCTTTAGCGCAAGTATTTTGCTTTCTGCTATCACATTATCTTTTTAAATTCTTCTTCCAATCTTTGCGCCATCTGCCACGTTGCCATAGCGTCCGGCAAAGCATGATGGTGATCTTCAGTAGAAATTCCAAATTCGCGCATTGCGCTCCCTAAACTGAATCTGGGGCCGAATTTATCTTCTTGTTTAGTCAAATAAACCCATCTGATAAAATCCATTTTTATATCGCGCCAAGTATAATCCAAACTATAATCATCTAAAACTATACCTAGACGATTCATGGCCGGCTCAAGAAAAGCCCGGTCAAAAGCCACATTCCATCCAACGGGTGTTGCGCCACGAACTTTTTCACAAAATAAACGCACGGCTTCGGCGTGGGGCAAGGCGTCTTTCCACGCTTCTTCACTCCAGTGATTTATAGCCAAAGCCTCAGGCTCGGCTAACTCAAGATGCGCGGGTTTTATCTTTACTTCAAAAGAATCTATCAGAGCCAAATTATCTCCTCGTGTAATCACAACGCCTATTTCAAGCAACTCATGAATGCCCGGATGGCGTCCGGTTGTTTCTGTATCCAAAAATGCAAATGGCCTGGGTTCAAAATTATTCACAAAATTAAGCGTATATTATTAAAATGAAATAAGCAACCCGACCCTGATTAAAAATTAGAGCCGGGCAAAACTTAATAAAAAATCCCTTGGTATTATTCCAAAGGATTAATTTTTATTTACATACGGCACCAGACGCTCAGAACCATCGGCGTTTTCTTCTCTTGTCCAAATAGTTATTTTACATTTAGATTTTGGGCATAAATAACCGATTTTCTTAGTGGCGTCATTAGCGATCAAAAATAATTCTTCATCGCAAGCCGGACATTTTGCGCTTAATCGCACCAAACTTATCGAAACGTCCTTTAAGGCAAAATCTTGTTCAAACCTTGGATTCCATATGCTGGCAAATTTTCTGTTTTCTCTCTGTTTAAACCTATCGGGATGTTTCTCCTGAAAATGCTTGGCTGCTGCGCTATATGGTACTATCGAACCACAAAATTCGCATTTATATCTGCTCATATCACCTCTTCTCTTTCTACTCATCAGCTTATGCAGTTAATTTTTTGCTTATTGTCCGGATATCACCATAAGGAATAAAATGGTCTCTCCCGTTTTTCTTATCGATCAAAGTTAAGCCTCGCAAACCAATCGTATTTACAACGCCTTCTTTTCCGGCAAATTCAACATCATCCCCTTTTGCAAATTTATTTTCAGCCATAAGCATAAATCCTGAAATAATGTCTCCAATCAATCGCTGTGAAGCGAATGTTAAAGCAAAACCAACAAATCCCAAACCAGCAATAATTGGGATTGTATCTACGCCAAAATGCGGAAGTATATAAATCGCTCCAAGAACAATAAGAAAGGCGCGTAAGAAACGCTCAACAATATGTTCAAAAAGAAGTTCATAGGAGTCAGGAACCAAATGTCTCAATGGCTTAAAAAACAAAAGCGCTTTGTATATCACAAGCAAAAATAATATTTTCAGCAGAATGCTTAAGCCGTTTAAAGACAGCCATCCTGAAATAGCGTTTGCGTCAATCACCAGATGCTCCTTCCAATATAAATATATTTTCAAGGTTTTTTTAAGCTTAACTAAAAAATTGACCGTTCGCAATGGTCAATTCTA